>Ga0209542_10000237_pt1 | contig 136821 bp, 144 predicted proteins | sample RifCSPhighO2_01_FD_184028 | JGI IMG/M metagenome (GOLD analysis project Ga0209542, IMG submission 184028) | Soil microbial communities from Rifle, Colorado - Rifle CSP2_plank highO2_0.1 (SPAdes) (version 2) | ecosystem: Environmental > Terrestrial > Deep subsurface > Rock core/Sediment ... | reverse complement strand
GCGCTCAAGAAAAAACTCGCCGCCCACCACGGACTGCGCAAGGACCGCCGGTACAAAGTTATATCAAAACTATTGCGCGATGGCGTTTAATTCCACGCACTCAGCCTCTTATTTCTTTCTTTAAACCAAAAAGTCTGAAAACAACTACGCATTTATTGCACTTGCAGTCTTTGTATATCTTGCCGCCTATAGGACACCGGTAGCGCCGGTTCAGGTGTCGCCCACAGCGGAGTTCGGCGGGGTGTCCTTGAGGATTGAATATGCGACAACATCAGAAGCCAGGGAACGTGGGCTCGGGGGCCGGACGGAAATACAGGAAGACTACGGAATGCTTTTTGTCTTTCCAAAGAGTGATTATTACGGCTTCTGGATGAGGGATACGCTTGTGTCCCTGGACATCTTCTGGTTGGATAATTCCGCCGGAGGCGGACCCGCCTCCGGCGGAAAAGGACAACTTGCGGTGGTGTCCATGATGACGGATGTCGCCACTTCCACCTACCCCCATGTCTTTTATCCGACAGTGCCGGCGCGGTATGTCCTTGAGACTGCTTCCGGCTTCGCCAGAACCAATAATATTGCAACAGGTACGTTCCTGCAGTTGAAAAATCCTGAACTCGTTTCAGAGTAGCGCTGTCCACAGGGCATTTTTTATGGATAAGAGTAAACTTATGTATAACCAATCGCATTATTATTTCTAATCCAATCGTCCCGTGTATGTCCAAAGTTATTAAGGTCTCTTCTCGTGTAAAAACAGCTGTCGCGTCGGCGCCGGAGACCACCGCACCGCCGATTTCTAAAGAGACGCGCCGGTATCGCGAGATGGTCCCGCAGGTTGAAAAGCGCGACGGGCGGCTTGTTGCATTTGATTTTGATAAGATTGCGGCCGCCATCTGGAAGGCGATGTCGGCGGCCGAAGACGGCAGTCAGGACGATGCGACGCTCGTCGCGCACCAAGTAGCGGGCGAACTCGGGCGATTCGCGAAGAAGTACAAGAGCTTTCTCCCGACGGTGGAAGGCATCCAAGATTCGGTAGAGAAATATCTCATCCTGAACGATTATGTGAAGACGGCGAAAGCGTACATTCTCTATCGCGACAAGCGCGCACAGCTACGCGCCGCGCACGTTGATGTGCCAGAGAGCGTGAAAAAGCTTGTCAGAGAGAGTGAAAAATATTTTGAGGGCAACGCGCTCGGTGAATTCGTCTATCTGCGCACCTATGCGAAGTGGATACCCCTAGAAGGGCGTCGCGAGACATGGGTTGAGACCGTTGGCCGGTACATTAATTTTATGCGGGAGAATCTCGGCGATACACTGACAGAGAAGGAGTATGCCGAACTGCGCATGGGCATCTTGAAGCAAGAAGTGATGCCGTCTATGCGCCTCATGCAATTCTCCGGAGATGCGGCGCGCCGCTGTAACACGTGCGGCTACAATTGCACATTCACCGCGCCGGTCAAGATTGAAGATTTTGCCGAGATAATGTACCTCTCAATGCAGGGATGCGGCGTCGGGTTCGCGGTAGAGAGTCAGAACATAGAACAGCTCCCGCAGATTATGAAGCAAACGGGGAAGCAAAAGAAAACAAAAGCGGAAACGCATGTCATCGCCGATTCTAAAGAGGGCTGGTGCGATGCGCTCACGCTCGGACTCAAAACCTGGTACGCGGGAAGGGATGTCACCTTTGATTTCTCTCTAATTCGCCCCGCTGGTGCGCGGCTGAAGACGATGGGAGGGAAGGCGAGCGGTCCCGAACCGTTTCAGAGTTTGCTTGCGTTCACGCGGGAACGCGTTCTGAAACGCCAAGGGCGGCGTCTGCGCTCCATTGATGCGCACGACATTATCTGCAAGATTGGCGAGTGCGTGGTCGCCGGCGGTGTCCGGCGCACTGCGATGATTTCGCTCTCCGACCTTGATGACGTGGAGATGCGCGACGCGAAGAAGGGCCAATTCTATATGACCGACCCGCATCGCTCGGTGGCGAACAACTCTGCAGTCTACGAGGCACAGCCGACCAATGCCGAGCTTATGGATGAGTGGGTCGCGCTTATGAAGAGCGGGAGCGGCGAGCGGGGTATCTTCAATCGCGCCTCTCTGGCGAAGACAATGCCCAAACGCCGCGTGGATTACTTTAAGAAAGTCGGCTTTATCGGCGAGGAGGGTGTCGTGCACGGCTCTATCGGCACCAACCCGTGCGCCGAGATTGTCCTGCAGTCCAAACAATTTTGTAATCTCTCGGAGGTTATCGCGCGCGCAAATGACACGGAGGCTTCTTTACTCCGTAAGGCGCGTCTCGCCGCAATTCTCGGCACCTACCAATCAACGCTTACGAAGTTCGGCTACATTTCTAAAGAATGGACTGACCACTGTGCGACGGAGCGGTTGCTTGGCGTCTCTATCACGGGGCAATGGGACTCGCCGGTGGCACGGCGGGCAGAGGTGATGCAGAAAGTGCGTGATATGGCCATTAGGACGAATGTGACCTATGCAAAGCGCTTTGGCGTGGAACGCTCAATGTCGGTCACGGCAGTGAAGCCCTCGGGTACCGTCTCCCAGACCCTCAACTGCGCCTCCGGCATTCATCCGCGCCACGCGCCGTACTATATCCGCCGCGTGCGCATCAGCGCGACCGACTCGCTCTTCAAGATGATGCGCGACCAAGGCGTGCCGTATTATCCGGAGGTTGGGCAGTCCCTGGAAGAAGCGAATACGTTCGTGCTGGAATTCCCCGTCAAAGCGCCAGACCACTCCAAGGATGCGCGATTCAAGGATGACATTTCGGCGATGGAACAGCTGGAATATTGGAAGAGGGTGAAGCTGAACTTCACCGAACATAACCCGTCGGCAACCATCTCGGTCTCCGAGAATGAGTGGATCGGCGTCGTAGATTGGATACAGAAGAACTGGGACATCATCGGCGGGCTCTCGTTCCTCCCGAGAAACAATCATGTCTACCGCCTCGCGCCCTACGAAACGATTACAAAAGAGGAATACGAAGACCGCGTCGCGCGATTCCCCAAGGTAGACTACTCCAAGCTCTACGCTTATGAGCGTCAAGACGAGACGGAGATGAAAAAAGAACTCGCCTGCGCCGGCGGCGTCTGCGAGATAGAATAAAGACTCCGCGACACGTGCAATTTTTGAGGACGCATAATCCCGTGCTCGGGATTTGCTCGGCCTCGCGCCGTCGCGCTCCGGAGCCTCAAAAATTGCACGTGTCGCTCCGTTAGAGAAGGAAGAAGCGTCAATCGTTTCGCCTCCGAGAGTCTCCGAAATCACACTCGCGACTCCGCTGGAAAGGGAGGGTAAGAAAGGGTAAAAATCAACGACCTTGACACAGGTTTGCTTTCGTGTATACTTATTGTGTAGTTCTTTGATAGCTTAACTTGCGTTCGCCACAGCAGAAAACGGCTTATTCGCTAGGCCATTCTCTGCTGTGGCGAACCTAAACACTGGCGAGCTTGAACAGCACTGTAAAAACGCTCACACAAAGGAGAAATCATGAGCGAACAACAGCCACAAGTTTCAAAAATGGCCGGCGCATTGGTCGAACATCAGCGCGCCTTTGAAGTCATGCCGACCGAGGACCGTCAATGGGTGATCATGAATACGGTTACCGCGATCGGTCTGTTTGCCGAAGCGGTGAAGAATCGTTCTTTCTCTGCGGTGAAAAAACTTCTCGAGTTCGTCAAAACCGTCTCGCTGCCAGCGATTGGTACGTTCGTTGTAGCGGATAAGCTCCGCCCCGGCAAGACGATTGACGGCATCGAGGTCGGTTGGCTTGGCGATAATATCAAAAAGTACTTCCTGTCGAAGATTGAGAAGAACGTGGTCGCGGCCGAAGAGTTGAAAGTGAGCAAACTACTCAAAGGTTCGCGCGACCCGGCCATCATTACCGAGTTCGGTGGCGAAGAGAAGGTAGAAATCACCTTCGGCCAATACTGGGAATTTCTGAAGACGGCGGACCAAAATTCCTGGTACGTTGCCTACATCCGCGACGTGTGGGGCGTTCTGTGGGCGGTCTGCGGCTACTGGGACGACGGCGGCTGGTACTTCGAGGCGTTTCCGCTCGACTACCCGCACAGGTGGGATGTCGGCGGTCAGTTCCTCTCTCGCTGATTCTCGAAAACTCTGGCCCCTTTGGGCCTCTTGACCTTCTGAACCTTTGCCACTTTGGCACTGGAACGGAGGGTCTTTTGTTATAATTCAACACGAGGATGTCTTGGGCTCGTCGAGCAAGCTCTGCGAGCAGCGCCTCGGGCGGTCGTAGCTCCAGGATCACAGCGAGCACGCTCTCTGCGAGTGTGGGTACTGCCGTTCAAAAAAGATTAGAATCGGTACGCTATGCTGGCGGACTTTGAGGTCCCACATGAGATTCAGTTCCAAGAGTATTCGAGGAATGGTGGCCCTTAGGGGTGTCATTGATGGTGTGGCGTACGCATGTAGAGCGTTCTGTGGGCGGTCAACGGCAACTGGAACGACGGCGGCTGGAACTTCGAGGCGAATCCGCTCGACAACCCGAACAGGTGGAATGCCGGCAATCAGTTCCTCTCTCGCGACTCTCATCTTTTCCCGTCCTGCTGTAAGCGGGGCGGGTTTTTCGCTAAGATGCCTCTCTTCCATCCTCCAACCATGCGTCCTATTTCTTCAATATCTTTCCCTAGTGAGATAAAATGGCTCTGTGCCATGAGGTCTGACTCCCACGCGATTTGGATGAAAAAGCGAACCGCATCAACGGCACGAAGAGCTTCTTCAAGTGGAGGCAATTTTTGGCTGACCGATGCGTATGCGGCTTTGCGGAGCGAGTCTAAGAGGTCAAGCCAGAGCGCATCAATCCGGTCGCCGATACCGAAGCGCTCCGAGCGCGCCATCTTGCGGTGAACAATGAGCCACATTTTGTAAGCGGCTTTGGCGCGCTCAAGCACCGGCAGGAGCGCCGGGGGGGGGGTCGCCTCAAAGAATCCGTCTCACTCATACCTATAACGATATCATCTCAGTTGAAAACTTACTTCTCGCTTGGCAGGAATTCAAACGTGGGAAAGGAAAACGTACTGATGTACAAGAGTTTGGGCGATATCTAATGCAGAACGTTTTAGAACTGTATTATGAACTCTCCACAAACACCTATCAACACGGTGGCTATGAGCATTTCAAAATAAACGACCCGAAGCCGCGCGACATCCACAAGGCGAGTGTGCGCGATCGGCTCGTACACCACGCGCTCTACCGCACACTTTATCCGTTCTTTGACCGTACGTTCATCGGTGATTCGTACTCATGTCGTCTTGGGAAGGGAACACACAAAGCGATGAATCGTTTCCGGACTTTCGCCCGTCAAGTATCCAAGAACGACACGTACACCTGCTGGGTACTCAAGTGCGACATCAGAAAGTTCTTCGCGTCTATCGACCAACAGGTGCTAATGGAAATTGTCGGCAGATATATACCTGATGAGCGCATTCGTTCGCTCATTGGAAACATCGTCGGCAGTTTCAATTCTGGTACAAAAGGGAAGAGTCTCCCGCTCGGGAATCTCACCTCACAGCTTCTCGTGAACATCTATATGAACGAGTTTGACCAATTCGTGAAGCATAGGCTCAAAGTCAAACACTACATCCGCTATGCCGATGATTTCGTCCTACTGTCCGAAGACAAAAATTACCTGCTCAAAACACTACCATATATGGTAGTGTTTTTACGCGACACGTTAAAGCTCGAAATGCATCCGAACAAAGTTTCCATAGAGACGCTCGCTTCGGGTGTGGATTTCCTCGGTTGGGTGCATTTCCCTAAGCACCGCGTGTTGCGCACAAGCACGAAGTGGCGGATGTTTCGGCGGATTGAAGAGACGAACGGCAAAAAGGAAACAATACAATCATATCTTGGACTTTTGAGCCACGGAAATGCGCACAAACTCTCAAAATTGATTTCGAATGGAACTAAAAATAGAACCAGCTAGGCGAAACCCCGCGCAGGAGCGCGGGGTTTCGCATATTGTTTGGACTCTGGCCGATAAGCCGAATTCTGTCGCGGGCGACCATTTATCTGGGACGTTCATTACTGAACGCCTCAAGCGGCACAAACTGGAAGCTAGAGACTGGTAGCTAGAAACTGGAGATTTGTTCCAGCATCCAGATTCCAGCCTCCAGCATTCCAGAGTACGGCCTTGCACAGAAGTAAGGATTTAGCCGTTTCATTCTTTAGTCGCCTAAAGACTCATCTCCCGGACTTAACCGGGAGACACTTCCTGCCTTTCGTCGGAAGCGTCTCTGCTCGCACCTCTATCCTTGCGGACGACGGGCGTTACCCGCTACCCTTCTCCCGCCACACTGCGTTGACATAATTGCTTCAGCCTAACGGCTGTAGGCAACGCGGCAAGCCGCAATGCCAAGCCAGTGTGTCGGGCCGTGTTCGGACTTTCCTCCCGTCACACTTCTGCAGTGTGGCGGGCGGTCGCCTAGCCAGGGTCCGGGCGCATTATACCACCCCGTTAGAGACTACGCTAGGGAATATCGGAATCAGCGCAATATAACCGTGCTCCCTGCAGCATTTTTTGTATGGGAGCCGTACGCACAATAGAGAATACCTCCGCATCCAATATGGCGCGAAGCGGCGTGTGCGCTCCGGTATGGGCGCCAATGCTTGAATACGGATATGTCGCTATGTGTCCTCCCAAGAACTGGGGGTCCACCACATGGCTGGTTTCCCAATCGGGCTCATAGAGTACTGCCGGGTTGCAGTGCACGTAGTTGATGAGGTGCTCCAAGTAACGGTCTGCAGATACATGACGGGATTGGAAGGGCTTGAGAAACAGATTTCCGACACGCTCGTGCCGCGCATTAAAGTATAGAGTGTACGCCGTTCCCAATTTCCGCATAAATGCGGTAATGCCCCCCTCCGAGACCTCTTTCAGTACCAAGTGAAAGTGGTTTGGCATCAGACAGAACGCGCCGATAGCGACCAGCCTTTTGCCACGAGGCATACCCAGCACCTCCTCAAATTTGCGTATTCCTATATCCTCGCGCCGGAGAGGCGACCCATCATTAGCCAAGTATAGAAGTTCCAGAAAGCGATGGTAATCTCTGGCATTTTCAAATGAAGTACGTCCTTCAATACTGCGATTGTAGCAGTGGTACCACTCGCCGATAGCAAACGGGACTTTCCTCCTCGTCATGCCTTGAAGTATAAGGTGTCACCTTACGGAGTCAAGAAAATTAAGAAAAACGTAAGGTGTCACCTTACGGAAAAGTGTGGATAGGCGCTTGACCGAGAGTAGAATGATATATACTGGCTCTATTATCACCAGTTAAGCATAATTTAAGAATTCACCATGCCCCCGCAACAAAATCCGGCCGCACCGCGTCGTTCAATAGAGACTGTGAGCATATGGGCGCTCTTTGTGACTTGCATCGTAGCAGTGTTCTTTTTCATCCCGTCAACAACAACCCCGCTAATGGTAACGAAGACCTTTCTTCTTGCCGCCGGTGCGCTCATCACGCTCGCGCTCTACATCCTCGCACGTCTCTCGCGAGGGAATGTCATCTTCCCTCCGCTCGTCCTTGTCGGCGCGCTCTGGCTACCCGTCGTCGCGTACGCCCTCTCGTCGGTATTCTCCGGCATACCGTTCACACAAGCGCTTTGGGGTTCAGGACTTGGGACAGACACGTTGGGCTTCATACTCGCCGTAACCGTTCTCGGCGCCTTGACCGCGCTTATTCTGCGGCGCTCTGAACAGTATCGTTCTTTCCTTATAGCAGGCGCTTTCGTGTTTTGTGCCGTCGCCGTTCTTGAGACGCTCACGGTTCTGTTCGGCCAGGTGAAGCCGGACATCATCCCGCCGACCTTTTCGTTCCTCGGCTCTTTCGGAGACCTCGCATTCTTCTTGGGGCTCGGTGTCGTCGGCGTTCTCATCACTCTTCGTTTCCTTGAACTCCCCTCGCGTGCGTACCGCACACTTATCGTAAGCGGGGTTCTCGCCCTCTTCTTGCTCGCCATCGCGAACGTATCGCTTGTCTGGATACTGCTCGCGCTCGTCTCGCTCGGCCTCTTTGTTGAATCGGTAATGAATCGCGGGCCGCGAACCGCCGATGCCGACTTGGACGACGTAGACATCATAGACGACGCTCCGGTCGCGATGGGTACCGGCAAGCATTCGCTCGTCCTGCCGCTCTGCGTCCTCGCGATATCGCTCTTCTTCTTGGTCGGCGGGACGCTCGGCGGCGCGCTCGCGCAGACGCTCAACGTAAATGTGCTTGACGTGCGCCCCTCATGGCAATCAACCTACTCGGTCGCGCGCAATACCTTCACCACCTCCCCAATCTTCGGCTCGGGCCCCGGCACGTTCGGCGTTGAGTGGCTCAAATATCGCGATGCATCGCTCAACTCAACTGTGTTCTGGAATATAGACTTCACGTCCGGTATCGGCTCCATCCCGACATCTGTCGTTACAACCGGTCTCCTCGGGGTTATCGCCTGGGTAACATTCTTTGCGCTCCTTATCGTATTCGGCCTCCGCATGCTTATGGTGCGCGCGTCGCGGGATACGTTCATCCGGTATGTCGCGATATTCTCGTTCGTCGCTTCTCTCTACCTCTTCACCATAGCGATATTCAATGTACCGAACGCAGTCATACTTGCGCTCGCCTTCGTCTTCATGGGGCTCTTCGTCTCAACGACGCGTTATGCAGAAGGCGGTCGGCAATGGGGAATCGTCTTCTCGCGAAGCCCGCGAGTCGGCTTCGTCATCGTGTTCATGCTCACCATCGTGCTTCTCGCATCAGTCGTTGCCGCTTATGCGCTCGTCGGACGCTATATCGCCACTGCCAAGATTGCTTCCGCGACGGCGGCGTTCTCCGCCGGCGATCTTGATACCGCTGACAAAGCCGCGCAGGACTCCATTTCGTTCGCCCCGAGCGTTGTTGCATATCAGATTCAAGCGAGCGTTGCGGGTGCACGCCTCGGGCAGATTCTGACCTCTACCACGATGTCAGCGACGGCGGCGCAAAAAGCGTTTCAGGAAGCGCTTTCGTCCGGTATCAACGCCGCGCTGACCGCGACCCTGCTGGCCCCTTCCAACTACCAGAGCTGGCTTGTACTCGGGAATCTCTATGCCCAAGCGGTACCGCTTGGCGTTGCCGGCGCATACGACAGCGCCAAATCCGCATACGAAAAAGCTCAAACGCTGAATCCGACCAGTCCGCAAATTCCGTTCATCCTCGCGCAATTGGACATCGCAAATAAAAATATCAAGGGAGCGAAGGAGCATCTGAAAGTCGCCATCGGGCTCAAGCAGGATTACACCGCCGCCATCTTCCTTCTGTCGCAGCTTGAGGTCCAAGACGGCAATGTGAGGGAAGCGCTGGCCGCCGCGCTCGCCGCCGCGTACTTCACGCCGAATAACCCGAGTATCCTCTTCCAAGTCGGCATCTTATACGCGGCGCAAAATGACTTCGCGAATGCCGCACGAGCGCTTGAGGCGGCAGTTGAGGTCAATCCGCAATTCGCGAATGCGCGCTACTTCCTTTCCGCGGTCTACGCGAAGCAGGGAGACCTGGAGAAGGCCCTCGCGCAAATGCAGGCCATCGCGGCGATGTCAGAAGAGAACGCACAAGCCGTCACCGCACAGCTCGCCGCGCTTGAAGCGAAGAAAAATCCCTTCCCCACGAATCTTCTCACCATCACGCCGGCTCCATAAGGCGCGTTGGTAGCGGTGCGCAAAACAAGTTAATATACGGCGATGGTTCGACGAATATTTGAACGCATCGGCGGGCCGATGCGCGCGTTGGCCCGCCCGATACGCGGCCTGCATCAGGCCGCGTACTTGCTCGCGGGGCTGACCCTCGCTTCCCAGATCCTCGCACTCCTGCGCGACCGGATATTCGCGCATACCTTCGGTGCCGGTGAAGTGCTGGACCTCTACTATGCCGCATTCCGCGTACCGGACCTCGTCTTCGCGCTCGTCGCATCCTTGGTAAGCGCGTATGTGCTCATCCCGCGCATCACGGGGGCAGACAGAGAAACGACGCGGCGCGTCCTTTCTGAATCGGCGTCATTCTTATTCGGCATCGGCGGTATCATCTGCGTGATACTCGCTCTCTTCATGCCGCAGTTTCTCGCACTTCTGTTCCCGAACTTCGCCGCATCGGCCCACCAGGCCGAGTTTATACTGCTCGCGCGCATCCTGCTCTTCCAGCCCATCTTGCTCGGGCTCTCGGGGGTATTCGCGAGCGTGACGCAGGTGCATCGGCGCTTCACGCTCTTCGCGCTCTCGCCGGTACTCTATAACCTCGGCATCATTTTCGGCGCCATATTCCTCTACCCGCGCTGGGGTCTCTCGGGAATAGGTATCGGCGTCATCATCGGCGCAGTCGTGCATCTCGCGGTGAACATCCCGGTCGTGATGGAGGCAGGTGTCATACCGCGCCTCCGCTTCCCGACGTTCGCTCTCATGTCGTCAATCGTACGGGACTCTGTCCCGCGTTCGCTCGCGCTCGGCATGGGCTCGGTCACGGCCCTCGTTCTCACCGCGCTCGCTTCCCGGATCGGCACGGGAGCGGTATCAGTCTTCACGCTCGCCGGCAATCTTGAAGCGGTCCCGCTCTCGCTCATCGGCGCCTCCTATGCCGTCGCGGCCTTTCCCGCACTCTCCGAAGCGTCGGCTCTTGAGAAGAAAAGCGAGTTCACGCGCATTCTCTCTTCAAGCGCGCGGCACATCATCCTCTGGTCGGTCGTCGCTATCGGACTCGTCGCCGTCTTGCGAGCGCATATCGTCCGCATTGTGCTGGGGACCGGGGCGTTTGACTGGAACGCAACCCGCCTCACCGCGGCCCTCCTCGTCGTTTTCATAGTCGGTCTCGCCGCGCAGGGGCTCGTGCTCCTTTTCTCGCGTGCACTCTATGCGGCGAGGCAATCCTGGCGGCCGTTTTTGTATCAGCTCGCCGGCGGAGTGCTTACGATGATTCTCGCCGTCGCGTTTCTCTCTCTGCGGGACACGGGACTGCACAATTCTCTTGCCACGCTTCTGCGCGTCGGCGACGTCCGCGGCACGGCTGTCATCCTGGTCGCGCTCGCGGCAACGCTCGGTCAGATATTTCTCGTCGGGCTCTCTTTGCTCGCGCTCCGTACCATTGCCCCCGGTCTCGCCTCCAGCCTCGTGCGGCCGCTACGGGACGGCTGTGTCGCCGCGCTCCTCGGCGGCACGGCGACGTACGCCACTCTCGCGCTTCTGGGCGGTATCGCGCCTCTGACGACGTTTGCCTCGGTCCTTATTGAAGGAACCATCGCCGGCGTCGTCGGCTGTGCTCTCGCGGCGGCCGCACTCCACTTCATTCAGAATGAGGAATTTCTCGTTATGGCAGGCGCGCTCAACAAACTCTTGCACCTTCAGAGCGGCCGCTCCGCTGTCCTCGCGCCCTCGGCCGAAGAGCCTGCACAGCCATGAACCCGACACACAATAACGGCATCGCTCCGCGTCCCGCAAAACGGGACAATGCCGTTTCGTGTGGCGGGGTGAACCCCGGGAACATCCGCAATTTTTCCATTATTGCGCACGTGGACCATGGCAAGTCAACGCTTGCCGACCGCCTGCTGGAGCGCACGGGGACCATTCCCGAGCGTCTTATGCGCGACCAAGTGCTTGACCGTATGGATCTGGAGCGCGAGCGCGGCATCACCATCAAGATGCAACCCGTCCGCATGGTGTGGCGGCCATCCCATGCGGAAGTACGAAGCACGAAGTACGAAGCACGAAAGGAATCCAATTTCGAATTTTCAGATTCAGAATACATTCTGAATCTGATTGACACGCCCGGACATATTGATTTCTCATACGAAGTCTCGCGAGCGCTCCACGCCGTTGAGGGAGTGCTTCTGCTTGTTGATTCCACCCAAGGCGTGCAGGCGCAGACCTTGACGACGCTTGCGGCGGCGCAGGCGCAGAGATGCGTCGTCATCCCGGTTGTTTCTAAAATTGATTCTCCCGCCGCGCGCGTTGACGAGGTAAAGGCCGAACTCGCGGGACTTCTCAAGGTGTCGCCGGGCGGCGTTCTCGCCGTGTCGGGGAAGACGGGTGCGGGCGTTGATGAACTGCTTGAAGCGATTGTGCGGCTCGTGCCGCCTCCGCGCGTTTCTGAATCAGGGAACGGAGAACCGCGAGGGCTTATCTTTGACTTCTCGTATTCAACGCACCGCGGCGTTGTCGTATATCTGCGCGTCTTTGACGGCACATTCAGGAAAGGGCAGCAACTGACATTTCATGCGGCGGGAAAAGATTTCATCGCACTCGAGACCGGCATCTTCACGCCAGAGGAGACACCCGCCGAGTCTCTCTCGTCGGGCGACATCGGCTATATCGTGACGGGCATCAAAGAGCCGGGTGTCGTCGCAGTCGGCGACACCATCGGAGTCGTGCACGGCTCTCTGCCGGCGCTCCATGGCTACGAGCGGCCGCGGCCAGTGGTCTGGGCCTCGGTATATCCGGAGAATCAGGACGACCTCCCGCTCTTGCGGAAGTCGCTTGAGCGCTTGCGCCTCTCTGATTCGTCGCTCTCGTTTGAAGAGGAGTCTTCGGGCGTCTTGGGGCGAGGATTCCGTTGCGGATTCCTCGGACTCCTCCATTTGGAGATTGTCACCGAGCGCCTGCGGCGCGAATTCAGCCTCTCGCTCATCGTCACTATTCCGACCATCTCATATGTCGTCACGAGAACAAACGGGGAATGCGAAATTATTTACACGCCCGCGAAATTTCCCGAGCACGGCGACATCATAAAAATTGAGGAGCCGTGGGCGCGAGTCATTATCATCACGCCGCCGAGGGTTATGAGCACACTCGTCCAGATGCTCTATGAACATGAAGCACAGGTGCTCTCAACCGAGACCTTTCACGACGGTCGTATTGAAATAGAAGTAGAGATGCCGCTCCGGGAGCTTATGCGCGGATTCTTTGACAGGCTGAAGAACATCTCTTCGGGCTACGCCTCGCTCTCGTACGAGATTCTCCCCCCCCGAACGGCAGACGTCGTGCGATTGGACATCCTCGTGGCTGAGGAACCGGTGCCTGCGTTCGCGCGCGTGGTGGCGGCACGGCGCGTGCAGGAGGAGGCGGAGAAGATGGTGGAGAAGCTCCATGCGATTCTACCGAAACAGCTCTTCAATACGAAGATTCAGGCGCGCGCGCAGGGGCGTATCATATCTTCACGGACGCTCTCGGCGATGCGCAAGGACGTCACCGGATATCTCTACGGCGGCGACGTCACGCGCAAGATGAAACTCTTGGAGAAGCAGAAGCGCGGGAAGAAGAAACTGCTTGAGCGCGGTACCGGGAAAGTCAACATTCCCGAAGACGTTTTTATGAAGATGGTCCGCGTTGATTCGTAAAACAAGGTTCAACCTTGGGAATCTGAATTAAGGTTGAACCTTGTTGTACGTTATACTGGGGTATGCGCGCGAAACAATGGCGGCAGGGGATTGTCATCGGCGTTCTCCTGCTTATTATCTTCTGGCTCGTCTCGCTCATCTGGGGACTCTTCGGGAAAGCGCAGATAGCGGTATCGGAGGCCACAGATGCAAAACGGCAGTACGAGGAGCTCGAGGAGCGCAGGACGGCGCTAGCGGCAGACCTCGCGGCGCTCGCGACCGCCCGCGGGCAGGACGCGGCCATTCGCACGGCGTTCGGGGTTGCACGGCCGGGAGAAGAGGTTATCGTCGTAGTGCCGCCCTCCGTAGCGACGACCGCGCCGCCCCTCTCGTGGTGGCGGAAGCTCTTCAGCTGGTGGTAAAGCTTGTGTACCATATTTCACGCTATAGCGTAAATTAAGGTACATGAAAAAGATATGCGGGATTAGTTTAGTGGTAGGACGACTGCTTCCCAAGCAGTAGGCAGGAGTTCGATTCTCCTATCCCGCACCGGTATGTCCGTGGATACATAAAGATGTTATACTAAGGCACATAACACAACGAACATGGACCCCGTTAGAAACTAAAAAACGATTAACAATAAATTTACTTATGACAGACAACCTTTCGGAACAGGTTTCTAACGGGGTGGATAAAAACGTTACCATCTACAGCACGCCGACTTGTCACTTCTGCCAGATGACCAAAGACTTTTTGAAGGAGAAGGGCATTGCATATACCGACTTTGACGTTGCGCATGACTTGGAGAAGCGCCAAGAAATGATACAGAAGTCGGGTCAGATGGGCGTCCCCGTCATCTTCATCGGCAATGAAATGATAATCGGTTTTGACCAAGAGAGGTTGGTGTCTACTCTCGGCCTGCCTGCGCAGGCAGGCATTACCGCATAACGTTCGGCCTCGCTCGCCGTCGTAGTTCAACGGATAGAACGAGGGATTCCTAATCCCTAGATGCAGGTCCGACTCCTGCCGATGGCACTTGAGATGGTAGAATAGAGAACATATGGACCAAGAAATAAAACGGCAGTTAGAAGAGATACACGCGCTTACCAAAGATAACCATCAGATGCTCCGCGCCATCCGACGCCATCAGTGGTACGGGGTTATCGGCACGATTATCTTCTGGGCGGTCTTGATTATCACGCCGTTCTACCTCTATCAGCAATATCTCCAGCCGTTTGTTGAAAAATTCCAAATAACGACTGGCACGTCCACCTCCGGTCCCTTCGGCTTGCCGACTTCCGCCGACCTACAAAAGCTGATAAACTCCTTCAAAGCGGGGCAATAGGTCACGCGAAGGGCTTGGCCTGCAATAAGGCCATTCAGTGCGACAAGCTTGGATAGCTCAGTTGGTAGAGCACTTCCCTGAAGAGGAAGGGGTCCCCGGTTCGAGCCCGGGTCCAAGCACCGGTATGTTGCGAGAGATCTTTCTCCGAATTCAGAAATATGAGCGGCATCTCTCTGCACTCGCGATGGTCGCGGGCTTCGTCGTAGACAGTATCTTCTTTGAACGCATTGACCTCTGGCAGACGCAGGCGGTATTTGCCTCCTACGCGGCGGTCTGCTTCATCAGCATTCCGCTCCTCCAGTGGTTTGAGACGCGTGCCGCGCGCGGTGTGCCGGTCCCTCGCTGGCGGCTCTTGCTCCCGCTCGCGACACAGTTTGCACTCGGCGGGTTCTGGAGCGGCTTCGTCATCTTCTACGGCCGTTCGGCGGTGCTCGGCGCATCGTGGCCCTTTCTCCTCTTCATCTTCCTCGTATTCCTCGGGAATGAATATTTCTCCCGATACCACGCACGGCTCGTCTTCACGAGCGCCCTCTTCTTCTTCGCACTCTACTCGTACGCGATTTTCGCCCTGCCGATGTATACTGGCACTATCGGGACGCTGACCTTCCTCGCGAGCGGTGTTGTCGCGGTCGGCGCCTTCGCACTCTTCACCGCTCTTCTGCGCGCGCTTGCACGGGAACGCTTCTTGAGTGACGTGTGGCACATCCGTATCGGCGCGCTCACGGTGCTGGTTATTATGAATGTATTCTATTTCACCAATGTGCTCCCGCCTATCCCGCTTGCGGCGAAGGAGGCGGGCATCTATCACTCGGTGTGGCGCGTGCCGGGCGCGTATCTCGCGAAGAGCGAGGCACAGCCGTGGCAGGTGCGCTATCTCGGCTTCGCTCCGACGCTACGGGTGACTCTCGGAGAGTCGGTCTCTGCATACAGCTCTGTCTTTGCGCCGACAACGCTCACCACGAACATCGTACATCGCTGGCAATGGTATGACCCGAGGCAGAAGGAGTGGCTCACAAAATCGGTTATCAGGTATCCAATCGCCGGCGGCCGCGACGGCGGGTACCGCGGGTACTCTGAAGTGCCGATGAGCACGGAGGGGAAGTGGCGCGTGAGTGTGGAGACGGCCGACGGGCGGATTATCGTGAGGTTGCCTTTCATCGCAGAAAAAACGGCGGTACCGCCGTTTAAAGAAACGATTATACTGAAATAATTAACCGGCCTTGACGCGGAGTTTCGTCTGCTTCGCCTTATCAAGCTTGGGGAGCACGATGGTGAGGAGGCCGTCCTTGGCGCTCGCGGTAGAAGCGTCTACGTCCACCTCCTGTGGGAGCATAATGGTGCGTGAAAACGAGCCCCAGAAGAGCTCTCGCGTGAAGTAGTCTTGCCCGACGATTTGTTCACGCTCCATGCGCGAACCGCTAATCTCAACCATGTCGCGGCTTATAGAAATACTCAACTCATCGGGGCGTACGCCGGCGACGAAGGCGCGGATGACGATATCGTTCTGGGTCTGATGCACGTCAACGGGGAGCTGTCCCTCGCCCCCCAAAGCATCGTCATTGAGCGGCGCCGGGCTGGTGGCGCCCTTCGCCGACTTCGCGTTCGGCGCCGCACGCGTCGGTGCGGGCGAGATTGGCAACTCTTCATCAAATGAATCAAATGCATCGCCGACTGGCGAACTGCCGGAGAGACGCTCAAAGAATGTTCGCTTCATAGATTAGTACGTTTGTTAGGAAAATTACGGTACTGGAAATATTTTAGCACTTCAAATGCCGCGAAGAAGATAACGGCGACCATCCAAACAAGGAAGAATGCGGCAAGCGCGGTTGAAGCACCTTCTCGTATGATAAGCGCATTAAAGGCGGTATGCAATGCAATGGCGAGGATAAGTCCCGCCGCCGATGCTATGGTGCGGATAAACGGGCGATACTTCGCCGAGAATGCGAATGCGAATCCGATTGAGGCAGAAGCGACGACATGGAGCAATGTTGAGCCGATGAAGCGCAGGTTGCCGGTGAAAACGCTCGCCGTGAAGTCTCCGGTAGAGAGGGGGAGGATAAGAAAGAGCATGTTCTCGGCCGCGGCGAAGCCGAGAGCCACGGTAATCATGTAGATGACATAATCGGGTGACTCGTCCACCGCCCGGCGCCAGAGGATGAACGAGGCCGCCATGATGTACTTAATGACCTCCTCAATGAGCGCCCACGAGGTCATGAGCGGCACGTCCATGGCGAGGTGGTCCTTGGCGTACTGTTCTAGAGGGAGCGCGAGCGGCACCGCCGCCATGCCCGCGACGAAGGCGAGGGCGATGAGCGTACGCGGCTCCGGACTGCGCGAGTCCTCCTTCAGGAGGAAGTAGAGCCAGATGAAGGACGGCAGGAGCCCGCCGAGAAATGCGTAGCCGAGCGTGGTAGCGGTAAGGGTCACATTTTATAGTATAACAGCCTTCGCGGTAGCCAATTTCGGGCAGCGCTCCGGGCCGCTCGGCCAAGTCTAACTACCCGAAATTGGCTGCCGCTTCAGGCTGGCCATTTGGCGACCATCAAGAACTTTGCATCTTTGGTCGGCAGGGACTGGTAGATTTCTTCGGTAATAAACGGCATAAAGGGGTGTAAAAGCTTGAGTGCGTTTTCAAGAATATAGTGAAGTGTTTCTCTATACTCTGGCTTACCCTTACTCTCTTCAATTATTTCCGCGGCGAAACGGCTCCAGATATAATGGTAAAGCTTCTCTGCAACCAGGTACATCCGGTAGTTTTCCAAATCGTTCGTCACATCTCTTGCGAGCGTGTCAAACTCGTCCTTGAGTTTAGGTATGGGTTCTCCTGTGCGCTCCTGCGAGAGTACAAACCGCGCGATGTTCCAGAGCTTGTTTGCGAAATGCTTGTAGCCCTTTACCTTGTCCTCACTGATGCGCATATCGGTCCCTGGCGTGTTGCCGACCACGAGCGCCATCCTTGTAGCATCCGCACCGAACTTCGCCGCGACATCAACCGGATTAAGAACATTCCCAAGCGACTTCGTCATTTTACGCCCTTGCGCGTCGCGGACGAGTCCGTGCAGATAGACCGTTTTGAAGGGAATCGCGCCGAGCGTGAATTCGGTCATCAGTATCATCCGCATAACCCAGAAAGGGAGGATGTCATACCCCGTTTCAAGCACGTCGGTCGGATGATACGTTTTAAAATCATTCGTTTGTTCGGGCCAGCCGAGCGTAGAGAAGGTCCAGAGGCCTGAAGAGAACCACGTATCAAGCGTGTCCTCGTCTTGCGTCCATCCGTCTTCCTTCGGCTCAATGCCCACCGAAATATCCTCGCCCTTGTACCAGACCGGTATGCGGTGGCCATACCAGATTTGCCGGCTGATGCACCAGTCGCGCAGATTCTCAACCCAGTGGAAATAGGTCTTTTCAAAATAGTCCGGAATGATTTTGATGGCGCTAGTACGCACCGGTTCGGTCACGAGTTCCTTCAACGTCTTGTTGCGGCCGGGGACTTGTTTGTTCACCTCTATAAACCACTGCAATTTCGGCAACGGCTCTATGATGCCGCCAGTGCGCTCGGCGGTTGCGACATTCTGTGTAATGTCCTCCTCTTTCTCAAGTAGCCCTTCGCTTGTGAGCCATTCTACAACTATTTCGCGCGCCTCGGTAGTCTTCTTGTCTTTGAGGCGACCCGCGACCGTCATCTTCGCGTATTCATTTATCACGATGACTTCGTGCGAGAGCAGATGCCGGTCGGCTACCTCCCAGTCGGTGTGACTGTGCGCCGGCGTGAGACCGACTGCTCCGGTGCCGAAGACAGGGTCAACCTCTTTGTCAGCGACTATTTTGATGTGGATGGGCACGTCGCAGAAGACGGCGTCATACTCTTTGCCGACAAACGCTTTGTAGCGCGCATCATCCGGATGCACGGCAACGCCGACATCGCCGACCTTCGTTTCAGGACGCGTGGTCGCGACGGGGATGGGGAAGTCCTTGCTGTAGCGGAAGGTGTAGAGCTTGGCAGGGCGTTCTTCGTAGACAATTTCGTCATCTGAAATAGTGGTTTGTCCCTTCGGGTCCCAATTAACGATGCGCAGACCGCGATAAATAAGGCCGGCATCATACATCATCTTGAATACTTTATTAACCGCGCGAGTGCGCGTTTCGTCAAGTGTGAATGCCTCACGCGACCAATCAAGCGAGGCGCCCATCACTTTCAGCTGGCTCACGATAGTGTCGTGGCTCTCTGCCGCGAATGCGTGGATGCGCTTCAGTAATCCTTCGCGCCCGAGGTCGTGGCGGTTGAGCCCCTCATCTTTCTTTACTTGTTTCTCAACGACCGATTGTGTCGCGATAGCGGCGTGGTCGGTGCCGGGGACCCAGAGCGTGCGGAAGCCGCGCATGCGCTTGTAGCGGATGAAGATGTCCTCAATGGCGAGCATCAGCGCGTGGCCCATATGGAGCCGCCCCGTCACGTTTGGCGGCGGGAGCACGATGGAGTAGGGCGGGGCATCTGCCTCGGTGACACTCTGCTTCACGCATTCGTCAGGATTAAAAAGACCGCTTGTTTCCCACGCTTCATATATCCGTCCCTCTGTCGCGGCCGAGTCGTAGGGCTTCAGAAACTTTTCAGGCATTGCCTTAAAATATAGCAAATTACGACCGATTTTGCCTGCCCCGTGAGATGGCGTCTGCGCTTATCTCACTGGGGCGAGTGAAAGGTTGCCGCTTGCGACAGTGTCAGGAGCGAACTCTTCGCGGCGCGCGCGATAGTAGCCGGCGAGCGCAATCATAATGGCGTTGTCGGTTGTTAAACTGGAGGCTGGAATCCGGAGACTGGAATCTGGAAATTCAGAAGCCATCTTTTCTTGAAATACCCGCCGGATGTGCGTGTTCGCGGAGACGCCGCCGCCGAGCACGAGCGTCTGCGCGCCGGTCTCCCTAAGCGCCTGTGACGTCTTCTTCCACAGCACCTCGGCGATGGCGTTCTCAAATTCGTGCGCGATAGCTTTTTTATCCGCTTTCGAAATATCCCTATCTTTAGACGGTCGTCCATTCATAGGGAGATTGTTTTTTAAGAGGTACAGCACGGCTGTTTTCAATCCCGCGAACGAGAAGTCGCAGGTGCCCGAGTCAATCATCGGCCGCGGTAGTGCGAACTTCTGCCAAGGGGCGCCCTTGGCTGCCAAGGGCGCCCCTTGGCGAACGACCTCGGCGAGGCGGGATATCTCGGGTCCGCCCGGATAGGGGAGCCCGAGCATGCGCGCAACCTTGTCAAAGGCCTCGCCGACCGCGTCGTCGCGCGTTTGCCCGACAAGTTCGTATGCAAGCCACTCCTTCATCAGCACGAGCTCGGTATGCCCGCCCGAGATAAGGAGGGCGAGTACCGGCATCTCCACGTTTTTGACCTCTAATTTTTCAGTTTGAGATTTGTTTGATTCTTCGTGCTTCGTGCTTGATGCTTCTACCCGAGCTAGGGCAGCAAGTATATGCCCCTCCATATGGTTCACCGCGATGATCGGCTTGCCCCAGAGGAGCGCGAGCGCTTTGGCGAAATTGATGCCAACCCAGAGCGCGGGCTCAAGGCCGGGACCGGTCGTCACTGCAATGATATCTATCTTGGGCGGCTCGCACCCGGATACGAAATCAAAAAATGTTTCAGAGAGGCCGGATTCGCGCGCCAAAATTTCAGAAATTTTGGCGCGCACGTCGTCAGGAATAACCTGCGTGTCTTCTCGCAAAAGTTCCGCCTCTTCAAGCGCCGATTCCAGAATCGGCACGAGATTCTTCGCGTGCTCGCGCTTCGCAAGCGCAGGGAAGACCCCGCCGTATTCTTGGTGAATATCTACCTGCGAGAGGAGTGCGTTCCCGAGTACCGTGAATTCAGCATGATTCTTATCCCCCTTGCACTCAAGAATCGCGATTGCAGTTTCATCGCATGATGTCTCTATAGCCAGAATTCTCATAGACAGGAGGTCCTTGCCCCGTAGCCAACCGAGCGGAGCGAGGTTGCGGTACCGGGGTCAATCACGAGGATGTTCATGTTCTTTCAGCACGGTCCAAGGGAGAGGGTCGCCCCACTTCAGTCGGAATGCGGCAGATTGGGGATGCCCGCTGCCGCCATATTTTTTCGCAATGGCTGATACATCAATACTCGGATCGCTCCGGAGCGAAACGTTTATCACATCTCCGTGGAAATTTACAATGAGACCGAGAGGCGGCTTGCGGCGTGCGAGTTCATTTCCAACATCCGATTTAAACATGTCGGCGGCGGTTACCAGGTAACATTCAATTCCTTCGAATGAAACGAGCACCGCCTTATTTGCAATTTGTTCAACCAAGAGAGCGAAGTGCTCCGCGTAGACTCTCCCTTTCTCAATCAGCGACTTTCGTGTTTCTTCATTCTCTAATTCTTGTGCAAAGCGATCCCATTCCGAGAACGCAAACGGACGTATATATACGTACGCAATCACAGCGCGAGTGTCGGGCAGTTTAAAGAGGTATAAGTCGCCATCTTCAACATGTTTGAGCAGTGCTGGAACGGAGGTATCGGGATGGAAATAACTCCATGCGATGGTCGCGCCGGAACGCTTCTCATCAAATACATGTTCCGGCACGCTCTCAACGACTTCTCTCGCACCGAGGTGATGGTCAAGGATAGTGACGGATCCCGCAGTTTCCACAATGAAATCCATCTCCTCCTGCGGATAAGAAAAATCCAGAATGAATACTTTTCTGCCCGCAAGTCCTTCTGGTACCGGCCAGCCATGCTTCACGGGGATATATTCCGCTGTGTCGCCGAATTTCTTCCATGCGGCATACGCGCCGCCGAAGCCGTCGGGACAGCTGCCGTGGTAGAGGACCGCGATATCTTTGTGATGCTCGTGCATACTGTGAGTGTAGCCGTTTATCGCGTGAAGCGCACGTAGATACCGGCGGGGACGACGCGTTCGCCGCGGGCCTCTTTGATATGCATCTCGCCGCATTCTCCCTCTACAATACCGAATATGCTCTCAACCGCTTGTGCAAAAGAGCGCGGGGCATAGCCGGCGGCGTAGCCATTAAGGAGGAAGAACGAGCCGGGCTTGCCCGAGAAGAGCGCCTTGAGCGATTCAAGGAGCTTCGGGAGGTCTTCTTCAATCTTCCACACCTCGCCCTTGGCGCCCCTGCCGAAGGCGGGAGGGTCCAGGATGATGCCGTCATATTTCGTGCCTCCTGCCTGCGCAGGCAGGCGCCTCGCTTCGCGTTTTACAAAAGCGAGTGCATCGTCCAGTATCCAACGGATTTTATCTTCGCCGATACCCGAGAGCCGCGCGTTCTCATGCGCCCAATCCAGAGACTGTTTTGAAGCATCCACATGCGTAACCGAAGCACCGCCGCGCGCCGCGGCAATGGTTGCGGCGCCAGTATAGCCAAAGAGATTCAGCACTTTCATTTTAGGGCGCACGTGTGCTGCGATCCATTCCCAATTCGGCGCCTGCTCGGGAAAGATGCCGGTGTGTTTGAATCCGGTGAGGCGCGCAATGAGAGGGAGACCTGTTCGCACGACGACCCATGATTCGGGAACCGGCTTGTGTATATACCATGAACCCTGCCTACCGGCAGGCAGGCCCTTCTTATCTTGTCCGCCAGTTGGCGGAGTAAAAGTCGTGTGTGCGTTGGTCCACAGAGGAGCATTCTGTTTCTTCCACAGAGCTTGTGTTTCCGGGCGTGCAACGATGACAGCGCCGAAGCGTTCAAGCTTCATATTGTCGCCAGAATCAAGAAGCTCATAGTCGCCGCACGATGTTGCAATAAGATGTTGGTCGTGCTTCATACCATTTTTATCCTATAGGATGGATTTGGTATATCTGTGGCGAGCGCCTCGGGATGCTTGCGTGACCATTCGTAGAAGACGACCGCGGCAGAGACAGCCGCGTTTAAGGACTCGGTGCGCGCGTGCATAGGAACCTTGAGCGTCACGTCGCAGGCGGTGAGCGTCTTTTCTCGTATCCCGGCGCCTTCGTTGCCGACGACAAACGCGACGGGCGCGTCAAAGGTCTCTGCGCCGAGCGTCGTCCTGCCGTCCATAGCGAGGCCGTACGTCCAAAAGCCATTTTCCTTCAGCACTTTGAGCGTGTGGTTCACATTGCCGATAGTAATGAGCGGGATGCGGAAGACCATGCCGGCAGAGGCCTTCACCACCGCGCCCGTGACACCGGCTTGATGATGCTCGGGGATGAGCACGCCCGAGAGGCCGAAGGCCGCCGCCGAGCGGATAATCGCGCCGACGTTGTGCGGGTCCTGCACCTCGCCGAGCACGGCAATGGCAGGATTCGTTTTCATATCAATCGTCTTCAAAAAATCATCAAGCGAGATGAGCAGGGGAGCTGGGTTCATCGTGAAGATGACTCCCTGGTGCGCCGTGTCTCTCCCCACGAGCTCTTTACCCGAACCCTTCGCGAGCGTAGCGGTCGGGATAGAGTGTTTCGTTAAGAGCATGCGGAGCTCCGTATCACGTAAGTCGGGCGCGAGAAATACCTTGCGTATGGTCTGCGGAGCGTGCTGAAGCGCCTCCATAAGGGCATGCTTGCCGTAGATATAGACCTTCCCTTGGGAGGATTTCTTGTTGTGCTTTTTTGGTCCCATGGTGCGCGGTATAGGACTCGAACCTATAACATTCACAACGTCAATGTGACGCTCTACCAATTGAGCTAACCGCGCCTGTTCGTTGGGACTATACCATAAAAAATACGCGCATCCTTCGGGATGCGCGGTACTGCGAGGTGCTACCAATCGGATCAGGGGCGGGGCTTGACGCCCTTCGCCTCCATGACTTCCGGCCACCTCCATACGTTTTCGAAATTGCTGTTTTTCGGGTACTGACGCAGATAACCTTTCTTTCCGTCGTCGTTTGCCGCGACCTTGGACGGCTTGGCGACGAAAACAACTGCTGGTCCATGCTGTTTCGGCATTTCAACTTTCTCCTCGTTAATAAGGACAGAACAAAAAACAAAAAGACCACCACTGGCCCTTTTGTTGCCAGCACTATAGCTCATTGCGTATTAAAAAGCAAATATTTGAATTTGTGACCTCGGCGGGAGTCGGACCCGCGTTCTGAGCTTGAAAAGCTCATGTCCTAACCGTTAGACGACGAGGCCTCACTAAAACCTTATCATTTTCGCCCCGAAATGCTAGGATGGCGAGCATAGCCTGCCTGCGCAGGCAGGGAGGCGTCGCATAGTGGTCTAGTGCGCCGGTTTCGAAAACCGGTATGCCGCAAGGCATCGTGAGTTCGACTCTCACCGCCTCCGCCAACTTTCAACACAGGTTTCGCACGGCATTGACAGAGACACTTGTTCTGGTATATTAAAACCTGTGCTCTTTGATGTCTGGGGGGCTAATTACCGAGAGGTGAATCATGTATGACGGATTGTCTCGGAGAGCTTTTGAGCTCTCTTTTGTAGCGGCCCTGTACGTGGCCGGTATCGTCTTGTGGTCTATTTGGGAGGCAGGAAAGTATTCCATGACACCGGAACCCTACTGGCCGTGGGCTGTCGGCATTTCATTTGTGGCTTTCGCGTACGCAGCGACGGAGACTGTCTATGCGACTCGGAGTGCTCATGGCGACGAAGTCACTCGCATCGAGAACCTGCAATCACAGATCAATGGCGCAAGGGGATTTCTGTGGTGGGGTAGCCCGCTCGGATGGCTTGGCTTGTTCTTTCTCTGGGTGACCAAGAAGTCGCCCATCATGTGCTTGGCTGCCCTGGTCGTCCTCCTGTATCTGCTGGAGGATGACAAAAAAATGTCATAGCCGCCGAGTGAGGAGCGCGCCGAGCGCTTTTCACTCGGCGGTTTCTCTTTTATACTCACCGTTTCTTAATCCAGAGATAGATATCTTCAAGCGCCTTCACGCCGTCGCCGGCGGCGATGTTGTTCTGGTGATAGAGCTCGTCGGTACAGTCGCCCGCCGCCCAGATACCCTCCACGCTTGTACGTTGATTGTGCGGGTCCACCTTGATGCGCTTAATGGGGTCAAGCGCCACAAGCCTCTCCGTGAATCCCGTGTTCGGCATCACGCCGATCTCGGCAAACACGCCCGAAACGGCGACCTGCTTCTCTTCGTTCGTATTCTTGTCTGTATATTTCAAACCGGTGACGAATTGGTCGCCCATGATTTCAGTCGGTTCGGCGTGAGCAATTATGCGCATATTCGGATGCGCTCGCGCCTTTCCCACGGTCACGGGGTCAGCCTTAAACTCTTTGTGTCGGTGAATAAGCGTGACGGACTTCGCATACGCGAGGAGCTGGAGCGCGGTTTCAAATCCGGCATTGCCGCCGCCGATGACGGCGACGTCCATCCCGCCAAAGAGCGGACCGTCGCAGGAGGCGCAGTAGGTGACGCCTTTGTTTTCAAATTTTTCGGCGCCGGGGATGGCGAGCTTGCGCCGTCCGGCGCCCGAAGCGATAAGAACCGCTTTTGCGGCGAACTCCTTTCCCGTTTTTGTTTTTGCAAGAAATCCTTCTTCCGTTTTTGCAAGCGAAGTGACCCGCTCGCCGAGGGCGGGCGTCACGATATCGCCCTTCACCGCTTCTAGATGCGCCTTGAAGAGTTTCGCCAACTCCTGGCCGTGTATCTTGGGAGCGCCGATCCAGTTCTCAATGCCTTCAGAGACGACCGATTGGCCGCCGATCTCTTCGGTGATGAGAACCGTTTTTAATTGTTTGCGCGCGGCATAAATAGCCGCCGCCACTCCTGCCGGCCCCCCGCCGATAATAATGAGGTCGTACATTCCTCTATCCTACCATTTTTATTTTTTGTGTCGGCGCAGAAATGCCGGAATAGCGCCCCACGCCTCGTCGTCTTCGGGAGCAGGAGGGGCTCCTTCACGTTTATGCGGTATCGCGGTCACGATAGGCTCCTCCTTCTCTTGTTTCTTAGCGTTTTTCGGGATGTCCATTTTGTCAGGCTCATCTTCTTGCTTCCCGCCGGGGGCGGAGCCGCCTCTGGCGGAGAGAACTTCATGATAAATGTGTCCGCGCTCTTCCTCGCGCTTCTCCGCTGACATAGAGAAGAGAGAACGTTCGTTGCCGGAATGCGAGGCGTGTGCGGCACTCTCGGGGAAGCCGGTCGCGATGACGATGATGCGGACCTGGCCTTTCTTCAGCTTGTTATCCTTCATCACGCCCCAGATGATCTTCGCCGTCTTGTCTACCGATTCGCTGATAATCTTGGAGGCTTCGTGCACCTCCATGATGCCGAGGTCGTCGGAGTGAGCGACGACCCAGAGAACGCCCTTGGCGCCCGAGATAGAAATGTCCAGAAGCGGAGAATTGACCGCGCGCTTGGCGGCCTCCTTCGCGCGCTCGTCGCCCTCGGCGATGCCGATGCCCATGAGCGTGGGGCCGGCGCCCTCCATGACCGCCTTGATGTCATTGAAGTCGGTGTTGATGTCGCCCGGCGTGCGGATGATGTCAGAAACACCCTCAACCGCCTCGCGCAGAACTTCATCACAGAGCGCAAAAGCTTGTTTGAGCGAGAGCGTTTGTTCAACGATCGCGAGTAGCTTATCATTCGGGATAACAATAAACGCGTCCACCTCCTTCTTCAGGTCCGCGAGACCGCGCTCCGCGATATCCTTACGCTGGGCGCCCTCAAATCCGAATGGCTTGGTGACGATGGCGATAACGAGCGCGCCGACCTCCTTCGCTATTTTCGCGATGACCGGCGCGGCGCCGGTGCCGGTGCCGCCGCCCATTCCGCACGTGATGAACACCATATCGGACCCTTGCAGGGTTTCTTGAACCTGCTGGCGCGTTTCTTCAGCGGCGCGCTTCCCGAGCTCGGGGTTCATACCGGTGCCGAGTCCTCGCGTGAGATTCTTGCCGATGTGGACCTTGCGCCGAGAGAGAGAACGATGGAGGTCCTGCGCGTCGGAGTTCACGGCAACGAACTCAACACCGCGAACCTTAGAGTTAATCATGTGGTTAATCGCGTTGCAACCGGAGCCGCCGACGCCGACCACACGAATACGAGCGAATGTCTCAACCTCTGGTTCAACGCGTTTGGACATACAGTGAAAGTTATGTGAAAAGTGACGTGTTCGCTATCATACCAGACGCGAGTAATATGCAAATATTGACAAACTATACTGAAATGTTTTAGGGCTAAACCAACTTTGTTGCAAAATTGGTCGCCCAAACACGCCTTGCGTGTTCTAGGGCAAAAACTGGCGGAAGAACTTACCGAGGAGCGCGCCGAGGCTTTTTGGTGGTGCGGCAGTGTCGCCCGTGAGGCCCCAGAGCGCGAGACCGTACGCGACCGCCCACGTCGCGTCGCGGATTTTCGAATCGGTGGAGAGGCGAAATTCGGCAAGCCGCGCGGGGAGCTTCAGCGACCCCTTCGCGATATCACTGATGCTTCCCACTCCCGCCCCGCCGCCCGAGATAATGATGCCGGCGGGCAAGGGGCCTCGGCGCCCGAGCGACTTCAAGTGTTTGTCAACGAGCGCAAACATTGAAAGAAGGCGGCCTGCGATAAAGTCGTCAATTTTCTTGCGCGGGTACATCGCTCCCGAGAGCCTGCCGACCTTCACGCGCTCGGCTTCTTCAAGCGAGATGCGCAGGCCGAGCGCGATGTCGTCGGTGATGTGGCTTGAGCCCATCGGAAACACTTTTACCGAGATGGGAATACCTTCGTCATACACGACGATGGAGACCGTCTCGGCACCGATGTTCGCGAGCAGGCAACCCTTCATCTTCTGGTCGCCTTCTAAGAGGACGTAAGAACCAGCAAGCGGAGACGCCATGTGGTCAATGATTTCAATATCCGCATCTTCTACGGCCTTAAAGAGCGCGTCCTCATGCTGGGCGAGGCAGGTCACGAAGAGATAATCCACTTCAAGCCGAACGCCTTTCATCCCGAGCGGGTCGCCGAGCACCTTAGAACCGTCAATGCGATATTCAAGCGGAATGCTGTGGAGTACGTGCCGATTCAGGAATCCTGGCGCCGCCGCCTCGCGCGCCGCCTTCCCCGCTTTTTCTAGGTCAAGCGCCGTTATCTCTTGGTCGGCGCGCGAGATAATCGCGAACCCAGTGGCGCGCGCTTCGTCCAGCGAGATGCCGCCGATGGCGAGGAAGGCGGCGCGTATCGGCACGCGGGCGATAGACTCCGCCTGGCGCTTCGCTTCAACGATGCTCGCAGAAACCTCTTCTTTATTAACGATATAGCCGTGCCGTAGGCCTTTGGACTCTGCGAGACCGGTGCCGAGGATGCGCAACTGCCGTCCGCTACGCCTATCGGCGAGTTCTTCGACGACGACCATCTTCACTTGGTACGTGCCGATATCTATGCCGGTTGCTATTCGTCGAGCCATGGGTTACCAAGAGAGCTTGTTCGCATTTCTCCATTTTAGCACCATGCGCCCATCCTTTTATGTGCAGTGCGCCGTGGATAAATAATAGAAGCTGGAAGCTAGAAGCTGGAAGCTGGAAAGAGGGAGACTGCCTAGCGGCTTCGCTCGGGCATATGATTATTTCGCCGCTTTTCTTCCCGACAACGTACGAGAGCACGCTGGGAACATAATCCCTTTTACGCAGTTGCTTATTGAGCGTCCGCGCTTTCGCCGGACCGAGGAAGACGAGCGAGATGTCCCACTCTGGAAGGACGGACGCCGCGATGTCAGAAAATACAATGCGCGGCGTCGTCAGACGACGCCGCGCAAGGTTCTTTATGGCTACAGCCATCTTTTAGCGCCTGCCACCCTTGCGCACCTTCTTTGCGGCCGGGTCAATCTTGCCGAGCTTCACGAGCTCATTGTAGGTCTCGCGGCGCGCTTTGTTGATGAGCGCGCGCTTCAGCCCGACATTCTTGGACTTCGTGCGCTTGAAGTAGCGGCGGTCGCGCATCTCACGCACGAGACCCAAGCCCTGCGCCCGGCGGGTAAATCGGCGGATGAGCGCGGTGGAACTCTCGTTCTTCCCGCGCCGGACCTCTACTCTCGTGTCTGCTGTCATGATTGCATGACTCTAGCATCTGTATGATATAAAAACAACGCCCGCGTGGGTAGCGGGCGTGAAGCGCAATCAAAACCAGCTGGCTAAAATCCATCATCCGGTACCAGTGACCTTTCAAATACGTCCGCCAAAAACAACCTTCGTGCTTGACGTGCGACGACCGCTTCGTGGGTGAACTGGCCGGTTTCATTTGGTGCTGGTGTTTCCCAGGCTTTCTTAAAATCGCCAAAAGTTTTCCCTGGCTTAAGGACCGCAAGTTTTGGCAGTTCTTCTGCGGTAAGACCCCGGAGAAGTATTTTCTCTGCCAAAGAATTAAAGCAAGAGGCAGACTTTACCTGTTCCATGACATACTCCTTCATCCCGAGAACACAGCCCCGGTCTACTCGCAACACTACTCCCTCGAAATTATTTTGTCACGCGAATGACTTGAGGCGTTCGGCGAGGCCGGCGAAGCAAAAACCGTATGTATCAATTTCTATCCTATAGGACAAAAATTGATACAAGTATAAAATGGATTTTGTGTACCTTATTTAACGCTATAGCGTAAATGAAGGTACATGTAAAAACAAAAAACAACGCCCGCGTACTCGCGGGCGTGTGGTGCATAAGGAGGGGATTCTTATTCGCGCACGATGAGTTGATACCACTCGCGCAGGCCAATACCTTTCCATTTGCGCGCGCCTGGCGGATGCAATTCGTCCGGAAAGATTTGGCAGTGCTCAAGCGCATACTCAATCACCTCTCGATTTCCATCGTGATTGAAACGCCTGCAGTTCTTCCAGTTCACAGTCATCCGGCTCATCTCCATCGTGCATGGATGATGTCCGCCGGCGAAACCACAACCGTTCCCTTTGCAATCCAGGAGTATTCCTCCCATTCTCACGAAGCCGTAGAAAGGACAGGCGGGCCGGGTCGTTGCAGGCACCAGTGCCGTTTTTGCGGTAGCGCCCACTGCTGTTCCAGTCGTCATAGGGTTCTCCCCAAAAGATCCAGCCGCAACTGTATAACGTAAATTTTATTTTGTCTATGCAAACGATTTGAGGCGTTCGGTGAGGCCGGTGAGAGGGAGGATGACCTGTTCTTGGGTCTTACGGTTGCGCACGATGACGGAGTTCTCCAGCGCCTCCTTGCGTCCCATGATGAGCAGGTAGGGAGAGCCGCGGCGCTCGGCGAGGTGGAGCTGTTCGGTGAGCGATTCAACGCCGATATTCTGGGTGAGAGACACGCGCGCATGCCGGAATTCTTCTGCAAGGCCGATGGAGAGTCGCTTCGCTTCGTCGCCGATGTGTACAAAAGAGAATCGCAGTCGCGCGGACGACTTCTTCCTTGACCGGGCAGGCTTCACCACTGTTCCCTCGCTCGCCACGGTGAGTACCGCGCCCGTCGCGTTGAACGGAGCAGAGGGGAAGAAATGGCGCACGAGGTCGTTGTAGCGCGAGCCCCACGCCACGCGGCGGCCGCCAGCGATGAGCTCAAAACACGTATCGTTCCAGATATTGCCGCGGCTGATGAGGTGGCGCGCGAGTTCGTAAGATGTCCCGATCATTTCAAGATATTCAAGCAAATCTTCAAAACGTTTGCGGCTCGCGTCCGAGAGGTGTTCGCTTGACGCGGGCATATCCTCGGCGCATTCGCGCTCTATGGCAATCTCGGCGGCGAGTAGCGCGTCTTGTTTGGCGCAGGTGATGCACTCTTCAGGGAGCGTCTCCGCGCGTTTCTTAAAGAAGGAGGAGAGCTCGCGCGCGTAGCGCGCGCGGGTCTCTTTGTCTCCCATTGAATTAATTCTCACGACAGGCTCTTCGCGGAAGAGGTCGCGCGCGAGCGCAGAGAGCGCGCGGATAACGACCGCGTCGGCGAGCGCGCGGTCGGTGCCGAGCGCGTGGAATTGTATGGTCACTCTCTTGGGCGTCGGACGGCCCGGCGTGATGTTGGTGTGCCAGATGAAGAGAGGCTGTCGCAGAGTCGGCGCACACGAGGTGTTCTGGCAATGCTTCAAGAAGCTCGCGACTGTCTCGGCGACTGGGTCAAGAGCGAGATGAGCGAGCGTCTCGGGGTAACCCGCTTTCGGCCGCGCGCTCCCGCGCGCGCGGGCTGTGAGCGCCGATAGGGGAGTAAATCCGTAATATTGACCAACCGCAGAGGCTTTATTCAAAAGTTCTTCAACCGGGATAAGGTCGCGCATCATAGTTCAATAGGACTCACTATGACTCTGAATAGCACTGAATGGGTCATGGCGTTACGGGGATTGCCGCACCAGCATTCGTAGGAGAGTAGGCTGTTGCACCGGGAAAGAAGTCGACATTCTTGACGGGGAGCAATCGCAGGTCGACGCGGCCGATAATATTCTCTCTCGGCAGAGGACCCCAGATGCGACTGTCAGAACTGTTGGGACGATTATCGCCCAGCACGAAATATTCTCCTGGATTCAGAGAGACATTTTTAGTATACGTCGCGTCTTCGTTCACGATATAAGGCTCGGCAAGCGCCAGGCTCTCTCCCGCGGAGGTCGTAACGGTGATGACGCCGCGAGAGATAGAGACCGTTTCGCCCGGGAGTCCGATGATGCGCTTGATGTAGAAGATAGAAGGGTTGTTCGGGTAGCGGAATACGACGACATCGCCGCGCGCGGGTGCGCGGAAGTAATACAGGAACTCATCAACGATAAGATAATCCAGGTTCTCAAAGGTCGGATGCATAGAATCGCCGTCAACGACGAACGGCGACACGATAAAAACGCGAATTGGGATGACCACGACCACAATAAGGAACGCGAGTGTGAAAAGATCCTTCAAGAGACCCTTTCCGGTGTCAGACATGGAGGCATTGTACGCGCTTGTTCGCAGAGCGCAAGTTTCTCGCATCGTTGACTCGCTCGCGTGATATGATTCCCGCATGGCACTCGTCATCGTTGGCCTCGGAAACCCGGGTAAGGAGTATGAGAAGACGCGGCACAATGCCGGCAGGAGCGCAGTGGAGCTTCTCGCGAAGCAAGAAGGCCTTGCTGACTTTGTTTTCAATAAGACAGCGAACGCTCTTGTGGCAAGGGGCGCCCTTGGCACTCTTGTGTTGCCGGAGACGATGATGAATGCTTCTGGCAAAGCCGTGAGTGCATTCGTGAAGTCGCCGAAGGCGGCAAAAAATCTGTTGGTCGTCCACGACGACCTGGATTTGTCGGTGGGCGCGCTGAAAATGGTGTTCGGGCGCGGGAGTGGAGGACACAAGGGCGTGGAAAGCGTTATGCGCGCGATTAAAACCGACGCATTCGCGCGCATTCGCATCGGCATCAGCGCAGTCGGCAAAAAGAATCAGGCGAAGAAAGTGTCGGGAGAAGAAAAAGTTATCAAGCAGGTGATAGGGAAGTGGAAGCCCGCCGAAGAAGCGGCAGTGAAAAAAGTTCTCAAAAAAGTTGCCGAAACCGTCCGCCTCTTCGCCGCCTCCGGCATCGAATCCGCCACCCAATTCGCCAACACCCGTTGATAAGCCGCGTTTTTCTCTCCTCTCCCAGCGGAGTGCGAGTACAATTTCGGAACGTCTCGGAGGCGAAGCAGCACGGTAATTTTCGTGCCGAAGGGAAGTTGCGCGAAAATTTGCGAGCCGAGAGACAGCGTGACCTCCCGCTGGGGAGGTCGACGCGTGTTCCGAAATTGCACTCGCCGGAGCGTTTACTTCTTTTTGCCCGCGAAGGTGAGCGTCATGCGCTGTTCCTTCGGTTCAAAGAGTGTGATGGTGAAGGGGTACGTCTTCCCGAGTTCCAAGGTCTCGCGGAGCTCGGCTGGCGATTCAAACTCGGAGACATGTACGAGCCCCGCAACACCCTCTTCAATAGAAGCAAGCGCGCCGTGCTTGTTGTACTTAATAATGACGCCTGGCACCTCCATCCCCTTACTGTAGCGCTCAGCGGCGGTGTTCCACGGGTTCTCCAGGAGCGCCTTAATGGAGAGAGAAATCTTTCCATCCTTTATCTCAATCACTTTGACGCGCACCTTATCGCCGACAGCGAAGAGCGCGTGCGGGTCCTCTACGAGACCCCAGTCAAGCTCGCTGATATGCACAAGACCTTCCAACCCCGGCTCTACCTTCACGAACACGCCGAAGTCCACGATGCCGGTAACTTCGCCCTCGGCGATATCGCCGACCTGGTATTTATCAATCAAGGACGCCTTCTCTTCGGCCTCGTTCCCCGTGCGTTCCGAGAAAATGAGCTTGCCCTCCTTCGCATCGGCAGTGATGATGCGCACAGAGAGCGGATGCCCGACGAGATTCATCAGTTCGCCGAGTATCTTTTCTTTATCGCCCTCGGGCACGCGCGGATAATGTTCTTTAGAAAGTTGAGAGGCCGGCAAGAATCCTTGGATGCCCTGCCAGGAGAGGATGAGCCCGCCCTTGTTCGCCTCCTCCACTTGAAGCGAGTACGGAGTCTGCGAGAGAATCGCGGTCTCGGCCTCGCCCCAGATGGCCGCCTGACGAGCTTCCTTTAATGATAATTCAATATAGCCCTCGCGTCCGGCGGGGTCTACGACCTTGGCGCTGATGATGTCGCCCGGATTCGCCTTACGCAATACATCAGCGGCGTTGAGGTATTCGCGGCCGTAGATGAGGCCGGTGCCAAAGGGCGGAAGGTCAATGTAAACGCGCCCGCGGCTAATCGCGATAATCGCGCCCTCTACGAGGTCGCCCGCGGACGGCGGCATCGCTATGGCGTCAAGCATCCCCGCCATCGGGTGGCCTTCTTCTAAATGAATAGTCGGTATCGGAGCGGCCTTCTTTTTATCTTTCACTTCTTCAGACATGTATAACGCAGTGCGGGATTCAGGAGGGTACCTGCCACACTGCAGAAGTGTGACAGGGGTTAGCGCCCCCATACTGCCTGCACGCAACTTCTGGACTATAGCACAGGGTGTTGAAAAATGGGAAGGGCCATCCGGTTGGATGGCCCTTGGGTATCGCCCTCAGAGGCGACACAAATGCGGCTCGTGCCGCGGGAAAAGCATCAAATTTTTGCAACCCGCGTCGTTCGGAGAATTGCAGTTGTCAGCCGCTCACCCCGCGCAGGCCGCTTTTTCTTGCTCAATTTTGCTCATGCGATGGGCAACCATTAGCATCCTCCTCTGTCCAGCTAGGTGCTGGTGTTAGGTGATTCCGACGAACCCGACAAGGAACGGCACGCGGCACGTTCTCCCGCAAATATAACAGAACACAGGGCATTTACAATGCCTTTTTGCGGGCGCTGTGCACAGCGTTTTTTGCCGCAAAAAACGCTGTCACTTTGACGCATTTCGTGCTAAAATAGAAGTACTTTATGGTTATTACGCACCACGGCGGGCAATGCTTCAAGATTACGTTCGGCGATTTGACGCTTGTCTTTGACCCTATCGCCAAAGATGCGTCTCTGCCCGCTGTGCGCTTTGGCGCCGACATCGCGCTCGTCTCGCGCGACCATCCCGATATGAACGGCATTGAGGAGGTGACGTACGGAGAAAAGAAGCCCTTCGCCATCACCGGTCCCGGCGAATACGAGCGACAGGGCGTCGTCATCCAAGGCTTTCTATCCAATAGCAAATATGGGTTGAGTGAAGCGACCGAGCGAGAGCGAGGAAGTACTGAGGCCAGTAGGCCGAATGTGGCAGTCAATACTATATATAGCGTCCAGCTAGAGGACATGACGCTCGTACACCTCGGCGCGCTCGCCGACACCGAGCTCTCGCACGAGGCGCGCGAGAGCATTGACGAGATAGACGTCCTTTTCGTACCCGTGGGCGGCGATGGCGTGCTGTCGCCCGGGAAGGCGCACGAGCTTGCGGTCTCGCTTGAACCGAAGGTCATCATCCCGATGCATTGGTCTGGCATCGGAGGGCCTAAATCGCTTGAAGCGTTTCTCAAAGCGGCGGGGAACGGGAGCGAGAAGGTGGATAAGTTTACATTGAAAAAGAAGGACATGGTCGGCCGCGATGGGAGTATAATAGTCATAACGTCTTAACTCTTATGAAATCTCTCTCTCAACATATTGAGCACGTGAAGGGGAAGCCGCACCATATCCGCAAGCGGGTCGCCTTCGGCGCCGCCGCAGTCGGTGCCGCGCTTATCGCCCTCGTCTGGCTTGTAAGTTCTATCAGTATCAACGCGTTCGCCGTCAAGGGGTCTTCATTTGCGGACGCGACGGGACAAGGGGATGTTGAGACGGCTGAATCTCCCGCCAGCGGACTCGCCGGTGCCGCCGCGTCGCTGGAGAGTGCGCGTGCGCCCGCGCGCATTGAGATTGTAGACGCCACATCTTCAGCGCGTCCGACGAAGCAGGCAGAACAGACGACGATACCTTTTTAAGATTCCAATAATCAACCATGGCGCGCGGGAAAGCAGACACAGACAGTAATGCGGCGACGGGAGTCGCCGCGAGCGTCATTGACCAGCCGATTGTCTCGGAGATGCGCCAGTCGTACATTGACTACGCGATGACGGTCATCACCGCGCGCGCCCTGCCGGACGTACGCGACGGGCTGAAGCCGGTGCACCGCCGCATCCTCTACGCAATGAAGGAGCTCGGGCTCCTGCCAGGCGCCAAGTTCCGCAAGTCGGCGCTCGTGGTGGGCGACGTGCTCGGCAAGTACCACCCGCACGGCGACATTGCGGTCTACGACTCTATGACCAAGATGGCGCAGGAATTCTCTTACCGCTACCCGCTCGTGCTGGGGCAGGGCAACTTCGGCTCCATTGACGGCGATAGCCCCGCGGCGATGCGCTACACCGAAGCGAAGATTTCCCGCATCGCCGAGGCGCTCATCACCGATTTGGAGAAAGAGACGGTGGAATGGAATCCCAACTACGATGCGACGCGCGACGAGCCGAGAGTGCTCCCTGCCGCGCTCCCGAATTTGCTCCTAAACGGGACGCTCGGCATCGCGGTCGGGATGGCGACCAACATTCCTCCGCACAACCTCCGCGAGGTGGCCGCCGCCGCCGTCCATCTCATTGACAACCCGGACGCGACGACCGACGACCTCCTCCAGTTCGTCAAAGGTCCCGATTTCCCGCTCGGGGGTGTCGCGTTCAATCAGACGGACATCAAGCACGCGTACGGGAGCGGCAAGGGTCCGGTCGTCGTGCGAGGGGAGGCGGAGATTGTTGATGACCTGCCTGCCTGCCGGCAGGCGGGAAGACGTGAAGGCAGTTGCATCATCATCACCTCTATCCCGTATCGCGTGAACAAGAGCGAACTCATCGCGCGCATCGCGGACTTGGTGCAGGAGAAGAAGCTTGAGGGCATTCGCGACCTGCGCGACGAATCCACCTCTGACATCCGCATCGTGGTGGAGATGAAGGGCACGGCGCATCCGCAGGCGGTTTTAAATAATCTCTACAAGCACACCGAGCTGGAGAGCACGTTCCACTACAATATGCTCGCGCTCGTTGACGGCGTGCCGGAGATGCTCTCCCTTTCGGGCATGCTTGAGCACTTTGTCGCGCATCGGCAGGAGGTGGTGAAGCGCCGCACCGAGTTTGACCTCCGCCAAGCGCAGGCGCGCGAGCACATCCTCCTCGGCCTCTCAAAGGCGCTTGACCACATTGACGAGGTCATCGCGGTTATCAAGAAAGCGGCCGATGTACCCGCCGCCTCGCTCGCACTCCAGAAGAAGTTCGGTTTTTCTGTGCTTCAGGCGGCTGCGATTCTAGAAATGCGCCTCTCCAAGCTCGCCGGCCTGGAGCGCAAGAAGATTGAAGACGAACTCGCCGAGGTACAGGCGCTCATCACGACTCTGAAAGAAATTCTCTCGTCGGCCAAGAAGATTCTTACAGTAGTGAAGCGCGAACTGGAGGAGCTCGCAGAGAAATATGGCGACGACCGCCGCACCAGAATCGTGAAGGGAGGAGTGCAGAACATCTCTACCGAAGACCTCGTACCGGACGAAGACTCTATGCTCGTCTTGACGCAGGGCGGCTATGTGAAGCGGACGAATCCGAGCGAGTACAAGAAGCAGAAGCGCGGGGGCGTCGGAGTCGTGGACATCGCGACCAAGGAGGAAGACATCGTCACGCACTTCCTCGTCACGAGCGCACACAGCGACCTCCTCTTCTTCACCACCTTCGGTAAGGCGTATCAGCTCAAGATGTACGAGATACCGGAGGGAAAGCGCGCGACCAAGGGCAAGAGCATCATGAACTTCCTCCCGCTTTCGCCGGACGAGGCGGTGACGAGCGTGCTCGCGGTACCCAAAGGGGCCGCGCTTGACGCATCCTCGGTCGTTTTCGTGACCGAACAGGGAGCAGCGAAACGGGTGGCGGCCAAGTCCTTCGCCGGAGTGCGCCGCTCGGGCATCATCGCGATTAATTTGAAAAAAGGGGACACGCTCGTCTCGGCGAGTCTCGCAGGGGAGGCCGACACGGTATCTATCGTGACGGCGAAAGGGCAGTCAATACGCTTTGAAGCCGAGGACGTGCGCGAAATGGGCCGCACGGCTGGCGGCGTGCGCGGCATGAGCGTGAAGAAGGGCGACCGCGTCGTCTCGGCGGAAGTCATCCCCGTCCTGCCTGCCGGCAGGCAGGCGCGGGAAGAACAGTCCCTCCTCGTCGTGATGAGCAAGGGCTACGGCAAACGCACAAAGCTGTCTGAATACAAGGTGCAGGGCCGCGGCGGTTCGGGCATCAAGACCGCCGCAGTGACGCCGAAAACGGGCGAGGTCATCGGCGCGCGCGTCGTCTCGGGCGATTTGAAGGAAGAAGAGCTTGTGGTCGTTTCTAAAAAGGGCCAGGTCATCCGCTGTGCGGTGGCCGAGATCCCCTCGCTCGGCCGCGCGACCCAGGGCGTCCGTGTAATGAAGCTCTACCCGGGCGACTCCATCGCCAGCATGGTCGCGCTGTGATATAGTGGCGTCGGTTGTCACCGAACCGTAAGCTCTAAAGGCCTGAGGTGGATACCCGGCACGAGTAATCGGTGATAAGCCGCGGGAAGAATTGGATAGGTATCGTGAATCATGATCACGACCACCCGTCCGATTTGCTACTTCTCGCGGCTTTTTCTCTTCCGCATCTTTTCCACATAATGTCCTTATCAACAGACGGTCGTCAAAGATAAGGACATGTGTGCTATGGTTGCCTGATGGGACACCTTGAAGAATCAGCAAGAAAGCGACGGCGCAAGCAGAACATACAACACGCACTCCTCACGAGTGTCGCCGTCACTGGCCTGCTCGCATGGGCCGTGCTTGCTCCCAATACACTCCAGCTTCTTCGTTATTTGCCCGGAGAACGGAACAAATTCGGTCACCGGATTCGAACGGCGGCCGGACGGCTTGTTGCGAAGGGGCGGGCAACATGGATTGAGAAAAAGGGGAAGAAATATTTACGCATTACCAATCTCGGACGTAGAGAATTAGCCCTTGAACAAGCTAAAATTACTCTTACCGCCCAAAAGAAGCGTTGGGACGGCAGATGGCGAATGGTGGTGTTTGATATTCCGGAACGACGGAGAAGGGTACGGAATCGCTTACGCGAAGTCATGCAAGAGGTTGGATTCGTGCGCATGCAGGACAGCGTATGGGTATATCCCCATGACTGCGAAGACTTCATCGCACTCCTTAAGATGGAGTTAAAAATTGGGAAAGACGTGCTGTACGCTATCGCGGATACGATTGAATACGATAAGCCTCTCCGTATACATTTCGCTTTGCCGCTTGAATAGGAATGTCCTTATTTCTGACGGTCGTCAAAGATAAGGATTTTAGGATAATGTCCGGAGAGAAAAGGAGGGTGTGGTATTTTTGAATTATGAAAAAGATTGTCGTTACGGTGCCGGTGGAGGATGCGGAGAAGGTTCGGCAGGCGATAGGCGAGGCGGGCGGCGGGGAGACGGGGAATTATTCTTTTTGTAGTTTCAGCGTGCGCGGTGTCGGGCGATTTCTGCCGGGAGAGGGTGCGCACCCCGCCATCGGCGAGATAGGGAAGCTCGCAGAAGTTGAAGAGGAGCGGATTGAAGTCACGTGCGACGACGCGCGTGTCGCAGACGTCGCGGCCGCCATCCGTCGCGCGCATCCCTACGAAGAGCCGGTGATTGATGTCTATCTGCTGGGAATTGAAGAAAATTTGATTCAGGAGTACCATATCGGCTGGCATCTTTGAGAAGGAAACCGCCATGGGGATGACGAATTCGACCGAAAAGTTAAACACGTACTATGAGTATCTGCACGAACACAATCCAGACCGCAAGCTACCTGACTTCGTACGTATTATCGGAGCGTGCAGGGGGGCTCGCGGTCACACGCTCCCTACGTTGATATGGGACCTCTTCGCGGAAGGCGAATCGTTTGAATTAGCCGCCGCCGCGGTCCTTAAGAAAAAAGAAGTCCTGTGCGAACAAGAGTGGAGGAAAGCTCGACGCCGTCGGAAACGCGAGACCAAGCAGGGTCGAAGGAAGTAAAAACGGGCCGTTCCCTCGGAGAGAGGATCGGCCCGGATTATTATGCTGTGTTGATTGCGCGGCACGTTGCGGGCCGCGCGTGTTATTTTATAAGTATGACCGCGCACTTCAGTTCTCCGAGAGAGAATGTGCTCCAGCTTGGCCTCCATGAGGGGATGAAGGTCGCCGACCTCGGCGCGGGAAGCGGCCACTACGCGCGCGCCGCGGCGGCGAGCGTGGGGCCGAGCGGGAAGGTGTATGCGATTGACGTACAAGAGGACGTGCTCAAACATCTGAAGCTGAACTCGCACGCGCACCACCAGGGAATCATTGAAACGGTCTGGGGCGACATTGAGAAATTGGGCGGCATCCACCTGCGCGACGCATCACTTGACGCCGCCATACTCGCGAACACGCTTTTCCAAGTTGAGAATCGTTTCGGGCTCCTCGGAGAGATAAAACGCGTCTTAAAGGCCGGTGGCATGCTCATGGTTGTTGATTGGGCGGGGAGCTATGGAGGCATGGGTCCTACCCCCGAGAAGGTCGTGCCCGAGCACGAAGCCGAAGCCTTTTTCATCAACGGCGGCTTCCATAAAGTGAAGTCGTTTCGCGCCGGGCCGCATCATTACGGAATCATCTTCACCTCACCATGACCCATCTATGAAAATTTCTTTCTTCCAAACGGTACTGTTCGGCATATTCGGTCTCGGCGCACTCATCGGCCTCTTCGTCTTCGCGACGCACACGGCCACCAATAGCGGGGGAACAGACGCGGTAGGCCCGGTCGTCATCTGGGGGACGCTCCCGAAGGAGAGTATGAGCGCCGTTCTCGCCGCTTCATCACAGATAGACGAGGGCCTCAAGGGCGTCTCGTATGTACAAAAGAATCCGGCGACCCTCTCGTCAGACCTCGCGTCCGCGATAGCGACCGGTGGCGCGCCCGACCTCATCCTCGCCTCGCAGGAAGAGCTCCATGCGCTCGCGAAGTACCTCGCCCCCATCTCGCTCGCCAATCTCTCGCAGAACACTTTTACAAACGCATTTGTCGGGGGCGCCGATATCTTCGCGGCGCCTGAAGGCTACTACGGCATACCGTTTCTCGTTGACCCGCTCGTCCTCTTCTCAAACCGCGCGATTCTCTCGTCTCTCGGTATCGCGAGGCCGCCGGCCACCTGGGAGGCGCTCATCGGTCTCGTACCCGGCGTCGCGGAGCTGACGCCCGCTCGCCAGATTACGCGAGGCCTCATCGCGCTTGGCACATACGACAATGTTCGTAACGCGCGCGGGATACTCTCGGCGCTCTTCATCCAACAGGGCATCTCGATGTCCGCATACACCACCGGCGGCCTCGCGGCCGACCTCGGCCAGACCTCTTCTAGCGGCCAGCCGCCCGGCAAGGCGGTACTCGGCTTCTACACGCAGTTCGCTGACCCGTCAAAGGTCTCATATACTTGGAACGCATCGCTCCCGAGCTCTGACCAGGAGTTCCTCGCGGGGGACCTCGCGCTCTATCTCGGTTACGCTTCTGAAGCGCGATACTTCGCGCGGGGGAATCCGAACCTTGCGTTCACCGTTTCGCCCCTGCCGCAGCCGGCCACCGCAACGCTCAAGAATGCCTACGGACTCCTCTACGCCTTCATGATTCCCCGAGGAGCGAAGAATCCGTCTGGGGCATATCAGGTGGCGGTACTATTCACGAACCCGGCCGAACAGACCGCCGCGGCCGCCAATACCGGGCTCGCGCCCGCGACTCTAAGCCAGCTCGCGGAGGTGCCAGCCGACCCAATCGCCGTCGTTGCCTATGCCGAGGCGCTCTACTGCAAGGGCTGGCTGTCCCCAACGCCTCCCGACACAGACGTCGTCTTCTCGGGTATGATTAGGGATGTGATAAGCGGTCGTTCGTCCCTAGATACTGCGCTCGCCTCGGCCGAGCGCAGTTTAACCGCGCTCCTGCAACAATAAAATACTATGCGCACCTTCGTCATCGCCTCTTTCATTTTTGCTCTCTTCGCATTCGCGCCTTCGACGCTCGCGGGTTCTGTTCCCTCCAAAGGTTCGTGCCCCGGGGGGACGAGCGATTGTGCCCCCGGTCTCGCGTGCGTGAGCGGAATCTGTGAGAATTTGTCACCGACTCCCGCCAATCCTGGTGTCGGCCTCGTCAATCCGCTCAACGTGGGTAACTGCACTCAGGACACGTGCCTCATGGTCTTTCTCAACAAGATCTTGGACTTCGTGATTCAAATCGGCACCATCGTCGTCATTCTCATGCTGGTCTATGTCGGCTACCTCTTCGTCACCGCGCGCGGGAACGACGCGAAGATAACCGAGGCGCGCCAGGCACTTCTCTGGACTGTCGTGGGCGCCCTTATCCTCATCGGGGCGAAGGCTATTTCTACCGGTATTGAGGCGACGGTGAGGGCGCTCTCTGTCGGCAAGTAACATGACCCGACACACTTTAGTATGACGGGTATATGACCTTCGCCCAATTCGTCGGCAGTGGCACGACCGGCATTATCGGCGCCATTAACACCGCTGTCGTGCCGGCCATATTCGCCTTCGCCTTCGCCGCCTTCGTCTGGGGCGTTATGCGGTACTTCTTTGTGAATGGCGGCGAAGAGGCGAAGCGCGCCGAAGGGCGCCAGTTCGTCCTCTGGGGCATCCTCGCGATGGCAGTGCTCCTCTCGGTCTGGGGTCTCGTGAATATGCTGTTATCCACTCTCGGTATCGCCCCTTCTGGGGCCCCGTGAATATGCTGTTATCCACGCTTTTTCTTTCTTCGTATAGCGCCCGCCGCGTAACGTGTCATACTTGTCATATATGAAATCAATCGCCAGCATCGTTTTACCGCTTGCCATTCTTCTCACTCCCCTATATGCGTCAGCCGTGTATACCCAACAGCAAAATACCGGTTATACATACGGTTTTGTTTCAACGTCCGGCAACTTCTTCGGGCCGGGGACGTGCACCGGCTACATAGGATGCCTCGCAGACACCATCATCGGCGTCATCAATGGCATCCTCGTGCCGGTCCTCTTCGCCGTCGCCTTCATTGTCTTCCTCTACGGCGTTGCCTTAAAGTACATCTTCTCTACAGGCGATGCGACAAAGGTTGCAGAGGGCCACAAGCTCATCCTCTGGGGACTTGTCGCCTTCGTCGTCATGTTATCGCTCTGGGGGCTGGTGAACGTCGTCGCGAACACCTTCGGTCTCCAGGGCGCCTACGCGCCACCCTATCCGGACTCATATCCACGCTAATAGTATGAAAAAAATCTCTCGCTTCGCCGCTCTCTTCGTCTTCGTCGCGTTATTTGCCGTCCCGCTCCCCGCATCGGCGGCGTGCCCGGTCGGTTATACACCTGATCTTAATAACTCCGCTAATTGTATCCCGAACTCCCCGACATACGGCGCTGGACCACAGATAGTTCCAAATACGTCTTCTCAATCTGGGGGCGTCAACGAGACCTATCTACGGCTCTATTACGACCTCGTCCTTACGGTAGTCAATTCTTACCTCGTCCCTATCCTGATTGCCATCTCGTTCATCGTCTTTCTCTGGGGCGTCTTCAACTACTTCATTTATGGAGCAAGTGACGAGACGAAGCGTAAAGAAGGCAGGCAGTTCGTCCTCTGGGGCATCATCGGGCTCGTCATCATATTCTCTACATGGACCTTGGTGAATATCGTTAAGGGCACTCTATTCCCAACAACGGTCCAGAACACCGCCCCGACCCCTCCGAGGCTCTAAAGGCTCTTATCCACACGCACCGCGGGAGCATATTGACCGCGGCGGCAGAGACGTTACAATTACCGCATTAATCAATTATTTGCCTTATGAAAAAAGCACTTGCCCTTACGTCACTCTCGCTCGCGGCATTCGCCCTGCCGCTCGTCTCTCTCGCGGCGGTCAGGAACCTCTCGGATGCCGGCTCGTTCATTATTGACACCATCAACAATATCCTCGTGCCGGTGCTCTTCGCCGTCGCCTTCATCGTCTTCCTCTTCGGCGCTTTCTACACCTTCATCGTCGGCGCCAACAATGAGGAGGTGAAGGAGAAGGGCAAGAATCTCATGCTCTGGGGCCTCATCGGCTTCTTCGTGATGGTCTCGGTGTGGGGTCTCGTGAATATTCTTACCGGCTCCATCAGTTTCGGCAACAACACTGGAGTGACCCCTCCAGAGGCGGGCGGAGTTCGCTAGGTAATGGAGGTACTCAATGCGTTCCTCGTCAAGGTCGTTACGGAGATCGTTAATCCGGTCATCCTGCTTCTCTCTGCGGCCGCCTTTGTAGTCTTCGTCTGGGGCGTGTTCCAGTTCGTTGTCCATGGCGGAGACGAAGCGAAGCGCAAGGAGGGAAGGAGCGCTATCTTCTGGGGCATCATCGGGCTCGTCATCATCTTTGGCGCATACGGCATCATCAACGTCGCACTCGGCACCTTCAGCCTCGGACCAATCAAGCCGCTCCCGCGATAGGGAAGTGAATAAGAAAAAAGGAAAAGGCCATGCAACCGCATGGCCTTGATCGTTTAGCCGAGCAAGAAAGCTCTCAACAAACGATACCGCTATCCTTGGTGAACCAATGCCGAGGCGGTGTGACGCCATTGGTTGGAGAGAACCGGAATGTCCCGACCGGTTTTTCCTTGCAGGTTCCGTTCGCGACCTCTTCGAGGGTGCATGCATACCGGTGCTCCGCAACGCTACTTGAAGAGACCATGTAGCCGAACCCTTCCAGGTTTGCAAACACCGGAGGGTCGAAGCATACGCGGCTTCCCTCAGGCACTTGCGTCGCCTTGAGTGCTGGCGGACACGGTCGCGCGTAGGTGCAATCAGTTGCCTCCCGTTGTTGTTGCTGGACCTGTGCCTGCGGTGGAGGAGGTGGTTTCTCGCCCCAGGCCAAGTCCACCAGCGGGATGACGACAAAGAGCATGACGAGTGCAGTGGCGAGAAGCCACTGTACCGCCGTCGCCCACAACGCCTTGAAAGCGAAGAGGACGAGAAGCGGTACGCCGAGGATCAGGATGACCCACAGCCAGTAGTTTTTCGTCCACCTCCACACGTCTTCCAACGATGGTGCTTGCAGAAATGTGGTGAGTTCATCACCCCAGAACATCCAGAGCACAAGGGCAAGAGCGAGGATTGTAGCAGTGTAGCCGACGTACTCAAGGTGTCCCTTCAGCCAAGTTCGCTGTGCAGGGGACAGGCTCTGATAGACCTTGATACCCACGAGAGCGAAGACAGCAATGACAACCAGAATCTTGAAGAAGATAAGCATCTCGTTCCCCTCATTTCTTCAGGAAGTTGCCGAACAGCTTCTGGATAGCTTCAAGCGGAAAGAAAATGGTGTTGGACGTTCCCTGTGCCATTTCCCGTAGTGTACGAAGCGACTCAAGCTGCATTGCTTCAGGACCCTCGGCCTTTATTGCCTTGTATGCCGCCGCAAATCCCTCGCCCTCGAGTTTTTGTTTATCTCTTTTCCCTTCGGCCTCTCGACGTACGCCCTCAGCCTGAAGGCGTTTAGCCTCCTCGTCATCGATTGCATCAAGTGTCTCTTTCGGGACATCAATATGGTCGATAACAACTTGCGTTGAATGCTTCAAGCCTGTTTTGATGAGAAGCTCGCTTGCATCGCCTTTTACCACAGCGTCTCTTATTTTTTGCGCAAATTGCTTGCGCTCGCTTAGGATCTCGATATAGGTCATCTTGCTCCCGACGCCCCGAGCCTCGTCTAGGATAATCTCGTGAAAGATGTCCGTAAGGTCTTCGATTTTTTCAGGCGACGGCAATAGCTTGACACACTGAAGCAGTTCTTTGTAGTCCGCCGGCCAGTTGAAGCGGAAGGAAAGCGTAACCCCGATGTTAACGGGACCCGCCGTTATTTTTTTTATTCCGGCCGTAACTTCGCCTGCAGCGGTAATAAAACCGCCTGCAGGCAGGGCTCTCCCTTGCTCGTCTTTCACTATCTTCCGTTCTACATCGCGGCGTGCGATGACCAGCTCGACGACTTTCGTCGTGTACCGGCGTACCCATGCGATCCCAAACGGGATCCAGAACCAGCCAGACTCCACTACAGCATAGGGTCGTCCGAGCAGAATCTTTACGACACGCTCGTTCTCATGAACGATGCCAAATCCGAGAACTGCCCAAACAGCCATCAGCAGAACAATCCAAAGGATGACTTCCTTGACAACAAGAACGAATTCCATGACGCTGTCTCCTCTAAGGTGCGACGTTGATCAGATACCACAATAATGAATGGAAAAACCAGCCTCCTGCGCTCTATAATACACGGAACTAGGGAGTTGTCAAGGTGCTGTGGGCGAGGAGGGACTCGAACCCTCACCTCTTGCGAGACATGGTCCTAAGCCATGCGCCTGTACCAATTCGGCTACTCGCCCAAGTATTTTTCCGCGACCGCTAATTTTCTCTGCAGTGCATACCTACGTGAGTTAGCATACATTGCTTTGAGGATTTGTATAGAATCACTTTTCCCAAACCTCAATATCTGTGTAGACTTTTTATCCAACTTTGTAATCCAACCGCCTCGAATATTATAGATTCTTCGTACATTTTTCAGCATCCATTCGAGGAACGTTCTACTTGCTGACGTGAGGGATAGTCGGAGTTGTGCATGTTTACTTTCAGGATGTCTGGACTCATTGATGCTACCGTCTCCGTCTATACATCCTCGTAGAAAATCAGAGAAGAACTTATCAGGAACTTGAACTTTCCTTATTGTTTTTGATTTTGCTGGCGTGAGTCCTATAGAGAGGAGAAATGCATAAAAATTTTTACTACCAAATTGCAGCACATAATATTTTTTATCAGTTGAACCCCCACGAGCTTTTCGACTAAACGTATTCGAAAGATGCAATATATCCTTCACATTTTGGACCATCTCGAGGTCTTTTGAAGTGATGTTTATATGTCGCCCGTCCGGTGAAAGATTGCCGTCGGTTGTAATAATTCCAATCACGTAAGCGAGCGAGTAGGACCACTTTGTTTCAATATATTTAATACGCCTGTCCATACCTAAGGATTATAGCGTATACCATTATAAAAAGCCAGTGATAAACACACGTAGTTTTGTGCGCCTACCTGGGCTCGAACCAGGGACCGTCTCCTTAAGAGGGAGCTGCTCTACCAACTGAGCTATAGGCGCAAGAGAACTTTTACAATTTAGCACACGAGTGCCGGGGGTGGGAATCGAACCCACATGAGGATTTTAAGCCCTCGCAGGGTTTTAAGCCCTGTGCGTCTAACCAATTTCGCCACCCCGGCATCTTTTGATGATACTATCATCTCTGTTATTGTTTACGAATGGCCCGGTGGCGAAGAAGCAACGCGACGGTCTGCAAAACCGTTATGCGAGGGTGCGAATCCCTCCCGGGCCTCCATTGAGTTCGCCGTTATCAAGCATGAAATCTATGCGCGGGAGGCGTAGGTGCGTATGCGCTTTCAAGTGTTTAGAGAATGCCGCGCGCTGGCGTTCTAAGAAGGCGAGCGCCGTGCGAGCTTTTTCTACGGGGAAGACACTCACGAAAACGTTCACGCGCTCGCCGTGCGCGACGCTCTCTGCCCGAATGACGGTGATGAGCGATTCTGTGCCGGCCTCTCTCTGAATAAATAAGGCGGCTTCGCGGGCTATTATTTCAGCCGCACGATTCTCTGTGTTCATGATTCAGAAATAGTAAACGCAATTATCTCATCGCCGTAAGCCGCGTTCTCTCGCGCCTCTATTTCAGCGCCGAAGTCGCCCTCAACTTTTATTTCTTTCACATCGGCGCGCGCCTGCTGGAGATTCTTGATACTGCCCCGCGCGACTTCAACACCCTTCCGCACGAGCTTCACGCGGTCGCCGACCGAGAGGATGCCCGATACATAACGCGCGCCGAGCACCTGCTTCTTCGCGCCTGCAGAGAAGGTTTTGAGCACGAGCGCCCGCCCGAGTTCCTTCTCCGCCGTCACACTCGGCGCTCGCTCCGCAAGGAGTTCCGCCACTTTCGCCGTCAGCTCATAAATAATAGAGAAGGGGAATACGGCCACCTTGTCGCGTTCCGCGAGCTCGCTCGCGATAGCGTCCATCCCGACGTTAAACGATATAATGACACCGCCGGCGGCGTAGGCGGTCTTCACGTCGGCTTCCGAGACACTGCCGACGCCTGAAGAAATAAGACGAACGACGGCGCGTTCGTGCGTAGTCTTAGCGAGCTCATGGACGATGGCGTCTACCGAGCCAGCGACATCAGCCTTCACAACCAGCGGGAGTTCCCCGACGCCCTCCACAGGCATCTCGACTAAACCATTCTGCGAAGCAGAACGGTCGCCCAACACGACGCTTCGCGTTGCGTCAAGAGCCTCTTTCTTACTTTTCACGACGTTGAAAAGGGCTCCGGCGGTCGGCAGTTTACTAAACCCAGAGATGCGCACCGGTTCTGACGGTCCCGCATGCTCCACCCGCGCGCCGCGGAAGTCCTCAATGAATCGTATCGGGGCATAGGCGTCGCCCGCGACCACGAAGCCCTGCCTACCGGCAGGCAGGCGTCCGAGCGTGAGCGTGCCGTTCTTAATAATAAGCGTCGCCGAGGAGCCCCGCTTGGGGTCCTGGGTTGACTCAAGTACGAAGCCGGTTGCGCTCGCCTCGGGGTCGGCCGTGAGCTCCAGGAGGTCCGCCGCCAGAAGGACGAGGTCAAGAAGTCCTGGGATGCCCTCGCCGGTTTTGGATGATATCGGCGCGTATGCGACGTCGCCGCCCATACCTTCTATATAAATGCCGTGTTCAACGAGAGAGTTTTTTGTATGCGCAATATCGGCGTTATTTTTATCAATCTTGGTGATAGCGATGATGTAAGGGATGTTCGCCTCCTTGATGGCGGCGAGTGCGTCAAGCGTCTGCGGCATTACTCCCTCGTCTGCCGCGACGACGAGGATACTGATATCAGCGGCGGCCGCGCCGCGAGTGCGGAGCGCCTTGAACGCCTCGTGCCCCGGAGTATCAAGGAAAGTGACGAATCGGCCGTTATGTTCGGCGATGTAGGCGGCGACATGCTGGGTGATACCGCCCGCTTCGCCCGCGACAATATTTTCCTCCCGGATGTAATCCAGAAGCGAGGACTTCCCATGGTCTATGTGGCCCATCACCGCGATGACGGGCGGTCGTGCTGTCCGCGCCATAATGGCTCTATTTCATCATAAAAACTGATTAATTGCAATCATTACTTTGTCGGAAATTCTAATCTATAGGACAAAAATTCCGACATCCATTATCCATTGGATTATGTTGAAAAGAGACGGAAATGTTCGCGAAGTTTTCTATCTGATTCAAGAGCTTCGGCTACGAATGAGAGCATCTCGCCAGTGCCACTCTTGAGGTGCGCACGAACAAGCCCAATAAATTCATCGCACGGGTACGGGTAAATCCATACGCTATCTTGAAGACGCAAGAAACCGGCACCTAAAAGAAGAAGCCGAAGTTGTGAACGAGCCCTTCTGCGTTTCTCACGAATGTCGAACATAACCACCCGCCACCTGCCATCCCAAAACGCCGGCTCGGGAATTCGGTACTCATTTGCATAAATTGTCTCAATCGTCACGCGTCCTTTATCCGTTAATTCGACTCTACGATGTCCGCGTTCCCCAGATGTTTTCACAAATCCGGCATATTCCAGATCAGTTATTGCCTGTGTGATGCGACGATAAAGATTTTTACGATTTGTTGCGCCACGGTCAAGTTTTTTCAAAAGTGTCAGAGTTTTCGGCGCCACAAGTGCGACGCTCAATACGCCGCCGACAGCCAGCGTCCGTAAAATAAGATTGCGCATCGGAAGATATCGTCCTCTTGTTTCTGTCTGCATTTTCTTCATGTCGGAAATTATAACCTATAGGATAAAAATTCCGACATGGTTATCCACATAAAAATAACAGCCGGACCAATTCCGACTGTTGTGCGTTGGGTCTCTTAAGCTGTCTGCTCATTGTAGGCGTGCTTTCGCGCCTCGTTATTCGGCCATAGGACCTACACCCAAGCGAATGCCACATAATAACCGCAGTGATTTTTGATGTCAATATGTGTAGAATCAACCTATGTTTTGGAGTAATAAGAGAACATATTTGGATTACGCTGCCGGGATGAGCGGGAATCCGTCGTCGCCGCACAAAGAAGGAAGAAAAGCGAAGAAAATGCTGGAGGATGCACGAACAAGTATCGCGCGGCTGGTTGAAGTACAGAGCGATGATGTGATATTCACGAGTGGCGTAACGGAGGCGAATGCACTCGCGATTCTCGGAATTGTCCGTGCTCGCTCGCACCTCGCACCTCGCACCTCGCACCCGCATGTTCTGTACCTGCCTAGTGCGCATGCGTCGGTGGTGGAGAATATGAAATTGCTTGCAGAAGAAGACGTTATGGTTGATGAGTTACCGATAAAAAATTACCGAGTTGATACTGAAATGCTCGCAAAGATGTTACAGGCAGAAACTATGCTCGTCTCCATGGATGCAGTTTGCGGAGAGACGGGAATTATTTGGAATACACGTGAAGTGAAGCAAACAATTGGACCGAAAATGTTGCTACACGTGGATGCGAGCCAAGCGCCCTTGACCGAGAAGATCACGCGCGCCCACTTCAGCGCGGATATGCTCACTCTTGATGCATCAAAAGTCTGTGCCACGCGCGGTATCGGCGTGCTCATCGCACATCGCACGATACCCATCTCTCCTTTATACAGAGGAGGCGGGCAGGAGAGGGGATTGCGAAGCGGGAGCGAGGCGCCGGGACTTGCGCGCGAGTTCGCTCGTGCGCTTCGCGCCGCCGCGAATGGCCGCGAATCATTTCGTGCTTCTGCCGAGCGTGTCCGCACAGAACTTATCAGAAACATAAGCACAATTCCAAACGTATATATAAATGAGGGCCGTGAGCCTGCCTGTGCAGGCAGGCAGGCACCACATATTCTCAACCTCTCTCTTATTGGGAGAAATACCGACTACCTCGTCGCGCTCTTGGACGAGGCAGGGTTCGCCGTGTCAACGCGAAGCGCCTGCGAGACAGATTCCGAGGAGGGTTCGCGCGCGGTCTACGCGCTTACCGGCGACCGCGAACGGGCTCGCACGACTCTCCGAATCTCGTGGGGGCCAGATGTCCGCTCGCGTGACTTCGGTCGTTTCGCGCTCGCGCTCGTACGAGAGGTCGTCCTCGCTTCCGGCGGAATTGACAATGGAGGCCAGCGGTAGCATTATGGCCATATGAATCCCGTTAGAAATCACGGACACAGAGGTCGAGACCGTAATATAACGGGGTTAGTTATTGGCATTAATTTCTAACGGGATGAACATAGAGGAACTCTCTAAATCACAGCTCGTACTGCTCACGATTCTGGTGAACTTCGTTACGTCGGTCGCGACCGGCATTTTGACGGTCTCCCTGCTTGATACGGCTCCGCCGTATGTTACCCAGACGGTGAATCGCGTCGTTGAGCGCACCATTGAGACGGTTGCGGCGGCGGCGCCCGCGACGATTATCCAAGCGCCCGCACCGTCAAACCAAGACCTTGTGACCGCCGCGCTTGGAGTCGCTGCGACCCGCGCCGTTGTCATCTATGCCGCCGAAACCGGCACGTCAACGCCTTCCATTTCCGTCGGCACCTACCTCCCGAAGTCGCGTGCAGTCGCCACTGCCGCACAGGGAGCATTACCGAGGGAGGCGCTTATCGGATTCCCCGGCGACATATACATCTTCGCGTCTATCGCTCACGAAGGCGACGGAGTCGCCATCTACGGTTTCGCGGATGATGCCACACTGCCGAAAGCAACATCGCCGACCCTCATCGCCACGAGCGACCTGAAGCTCGGTCAGACCACTCTTGCTATAGGCGCCGATGGCTCCGCCTCCACCGGCATCGTGGCACGCGTAAGCGATGACGGGGTTCATACGACATTACCTGATATAGGAGCGGGGAGCGCCGCCGTGGACCTCTCGGGCAATCTGGTCGGTATCGGCGCGGGGATAACACCGGGACTTCTCATCCCCACAAACAAAATAACGACGCTCCTCACTACCGCTTCAACGTAACATACGCTTTCTACACAATGCCGCCATTTAACAACTTCACCACCAAAGCCAAGGAAGCCGTGCGAAGAGCGCACGAGCTCGCGATAGAGCGCGGGCAGAACCACGTCTCGCCGCTCCATCTCCTCGCCGCCCTTGTGCTCCAAGAGGAGTCGCTCGTGTTCTCAATGCTTGACCGCATGGAGGTTGACACCATTATGCTCGCGGATGCCGTGCTTGAACACCTGGAGGCGCCCGAGAGCGCTACGGTGCTCTCGCCTTCATACCAGATTTATCTCACGCCCGACCTCGCGCAGGCACTTGAGGCATCAGGGAAGATAGCGGCACGGATGAACGACACGTTTGTCGGCACCGAGCACCTCTTCCTCGCCGTCGTAGAACACCCGGGCCCCGCCTCTGACATCCTGGCGCGTTTCTCCATTGGGCGCGACGCGGCGCTCGCTATCCTCAAAGAGCTCAAGAGTTCCAAAGACGGGCAGGGGGCAGAGCCGAAACGTTTCCGCGCGCTCGCCAAATATGCGCGCAATCTCACCAAGCTTGCCGCCGAGAACAAGCTGGACCCGGTCATTGGTCGCGACTTAGAAATAAATAGAGTCATCCAGATTCTCGCGCGCCGCACCAAGAACAACCCGGTCCTCATCGGCGAAGCTGGCGTCGGGAAGACGGCGATTGCCGAGGGTCTCGCGGCGCGTATGGCCACCGGCGACATCCCCGAGATGCTGAAGGGCAAAGAGCTCCTCTCGCTTGACCTCGGGCTTATGGTCGCAGGCACCAAGTATCGCGGCGAGTTTGAAGAACGGATGAAAAACGTGATGAAGGAAGTGGAGCGGGCAGAAGGGAAGGTGATTCTCTTTGTTGACGAGCTCCACACGCTTGTCGGCGCCGGAGGCGCCGAGGGCTCTCTGGACGCGTCAAATATGCTGAAGCCCGCGCTCTCGCGCGGCGAGCTGCGCGTCATCGGCGCGACCACGCTCAAGGAATATCAGAAATATATTGAGAAGGATGCCGCGCTCACTCGCCGCTTCCAGTCGGTGTTCGTGCAGGAGCCTTCGGTAGAAGACGGCATCGCCATCTTGCGCGGGCTCCGCGACAAGTACGAGCTCTTCCACGGCGTACGTATCACCGACGGCGCTATCGTCGCCGCCGTTGAACTCTCGGCGCGCTACATCAGCGACAGATTTTTACCAGACAAAGCTATTGATTTGATAGATGAAGCCGCGAGTGGTCTGCGAATAGCGCTTGAGAACAAGCCGCCCCTGCTTGAAGAAACTGACCGCAAGATTCGCCGGCTGGAGATTGAGCGGCAAGCGCTCCAGAAGGATGCAGAAGCCCTCGCGTCCGTCGGGAGCGGGCCTGCCCCTGGCGGCAAGGAGATAAAAGAGCGCATCAAAGCCATTGATAGCGAAGTTGCCGACTTGAAGGAGAAGACCAGCGAGCTTGAGCTCAAGTGGAAGAATGAGAAGGATGTGATTGCCGGTATTCGCACCAACAAGACCGAACTGGAGGCGCTTAAGATACAGGCCGACAATGCCGAGGCATCCGCCGACCTTGGTACGGTTGCAGAAATCCGCTACGGTAAGATACCGCATATTCAGAAAGACTTAGAGGTCAAACTGAAGCGTTTGAAAATATTGCAGAAGTCGCGTCGCGTATTGAACGAAGAAGTGACTGAACAAGATATCGCGGGAGTCGTCTCGCGCTGGACGGGCATTCCGGTCGCGCGAATGTTGGAAGAGGAAGCCGCGAAGCTCGGCCGTATGGAAGAGTCGCTGAAGAAGAGCGTCATCGGCCAGGACAACGCTGTGGCGAAAGTGACTGACGCGGTGAAGCGCTCCCGTGTGGGCATCTCTGACCCGAACCGCCCTATCGGCTCGTTCCTCTTCCTCGGCCCGACTGGCGTAGGGAAGACCGAACTCTCAAAAAAGCTCGCGGAGTTTATGTTCAATGATGCCGACGCCCTCGTGCGCGTGGACATGAGCGAGTTTATGGAGAAGCACTCGGTGGCGAAGCTCATCGGCGCGCCTCCCGGCTACGTCGGTTACGAAGAAGCTGGCACCCTGACCGAGCGTATCCGGCACCGCCCATACGCGGTGGTGCTCTTTGACGAGATTGAAAAAGCGCATCCGGAGGTGTTCAATATCCTGCTTCAAGTGCTTGATTCGGGACACCTCACCGACGGAAAGGGGCGCAAGGTCAATTTCAAGAATACGATTATCGTGCTCACCTCCAACATCGGCGGGGAATTCATAGACCGGCTCGCACACATCGGCTTCGGCAAGGCGGGCGCGACCGATGCGACGCGCTACGAAGAGACCAAAGAGAAGGTGATGGACGCGCTCAAGGAGCACTTCCGTCCCGAATTCCTCAATCGTCTTGATGACATCATCATCTTTGATGTGCTCGCGAAGGAGACACTTGCTCGCATCGTTAATACGCAGATTGAAGAGGTAATGAAACGTTTGAGCCAGAAGCGCATCGCGCTTACCATAGAGCCCGAGGTACGGACGTGGCTCGCAGAAAAGGGGTACAACCCGCAGTACGGAGCGCGACCGCTTCGCCGGACGATTCAAGATAAGATACTCACTCCGCTCGCATCCCTGATGGTCGTCCAGGACGTGATGGAGGGCGGCACCGTCACCGTCTCCATCAAGAACGACATTCCTCATTTTGAAGTGAAGAAGAAGCGCGCGCCGAAGACGGCGCGCGTGAGCGCAAGTGCAAAAGAGGCAGTCGTTGCTTAAATCAAGCGTTTCTGCTACGTTAGTCGTATGTCACAAGACCGCCTGCTCCGGCTCAAGTCCACGAAGTCCAAGCATATTATCTGGACTCGCAAGAATAGAAAAACTACCGAACGTAAAATTGAGCTTATGAAGTTCGACCCTACCCTGCGCAAGAACGTCCTCTTCAAAGAAACGAAGAAATAAAACAAAAACCGCCGAGAGGCGGTTTTTGATTTTGCGGGCCCAGCTGGATTCGAACCAGCAAAACGGGATTTGGAGTCCCGCGGTTTACCATTGAGCCTATGGACCCGGTAAGACTAATTTATCACATCTCCGAGAAAAGCGCGGGCGGTGGCGCATATTTTCCGTGAGATAATCACATCGTGATAGCGGAGATGTATACAGCCAGGATAGTCATGTTTAATGTTCTTGCCCGTATGCGGCTTCCAGAAAGTATTCTGAAATTGTGTTTCGGGTATTCCGGTTAACTCTGACCAGAATCTGCGTCGCTCGCGCTCGTCGTGGTAATCATGGAGGTGCATTTTTATTCGAAAACGACTCTCTTCCAGGGGCAACGCTTTGCGAAGAAGAGCAAGAAACCCGCGTATCGTAAGAGGCTCTGCGTTCGTGAATGTGAATTCGCTATCGTTTTTTGATTTAGTGCCTTCGCACCAGTACATTAAAGAGCAGAGGACAAGAGCAGTCTCTGAATCATCGTCTCGCCTTTTTTTCGAAGTTCGATTACCCGCTGACGTTCTTGCATCTTTGCCTTCATATACTAGTCACAGTACCATAGAGCTTTGTTTAGTTAATTGCGTAGTGGGGAAAGCCGTCCTGAACGTTGTGAAGGGCGGTATGATAGAAGTATGCGCTCCCGCTCCAGCATATTGATACTACTGTTCGTCATAAGCCTTATCGCAATACCGGTTGCCGTGTATGCGGCCAACACGATACCGTTTTTCGGTCCTATCATTCCGGACGCTCAAATCCAAGTGAACGACGTAGCTAGCAATCAGAATGTGTGTGCGGCCGGGTGGGGGATGCTCATTATCGTTATCAACAACATTATCCTGCTCCTCCTCACGCTCGCCATCGTCTTCGTCGCGCCGCTGATGATAGCCTACTCCGGCTTCCTCTTCGTGGTGAATCCCGTGAATGCGAGTGCGAAGGAGCAGGCAAAAAAAATATTGCGGAATACCGTCGTCGGTATCGTCATTGCGCTTGCCGGCTGGATGATTGTGGACATGATTATGGCGTTTCTCTACAATCCCGGCGCCGCCTATAATGGAGGCACGCTCGGCAAGTGGTCAGACATCATCACTTCAAACGACGAGCTGTTGTGCCTCCCTCAAAAGGGCACAGAGCCAACCGCCGTTCCGGCTATAGCGCCGCCCGGCGTCGCCGTAGTTCCTCCGACGGCAGACTGCGCGGCTTCGTATACGAGTAACTTGCCGGGCATTAGCGTGTCCTCAAGCGGTAATTGTTGCGACCGAAATAACAGTACATGTACTTCTCTTACCGGTATGTCTGGTGCGACTCTCTCGCAAATCATAAATGTAAAAGATAGGTGCGGTGCGATTACTGTCACTGGTGGTACAGAAGTTGGTCATTCGGGCGAAGAGAACGTAAGATCACACAGCGGTGGTTCTAAGGTGGATATCAGTCAAGATATTATCCAGTGCATTTTGAACACGACCGGCAGTTCAGAAGTCAAGACACCTTCGTTCGGCTCTAAACAAGCGAAGGACAGTTGCGGAAATATCTACACGTGGGAAACGAATCCAAACCACACGGACATCTATGTGAAATCGGCCTGTTTTCTACGGTAAGTAATTAATTTGCGGAGCCACGCTTTTTGGCGGCGGGCATACTGGGAGACGCTGGCCGAGAGGGTGGGGAGGAGAGACTCTTCAGTGCGCTCTCCGCACAGAAATTCGCCCACGATTTTATATTCCAGCCCCAGCTCGTTGAGACGCGCATCGCCCACTCGCTCGCGTACGCGGCGCACTTCGTCTACGAGACCGCGTTCCAGCGCGCTTCTCAACCGTGCATCAATTCTCGCGCGCAATTCTTTGCGCGGCGGGTCAATAATGAGCCATTCAACCTCATATTTTACAAGGTTCAACCTTGTTCTAAACGGTGGCGTAGTTGAGCCGCGCGGAGGGACAGTACCGAGAGAATCTATAATCTCCAGCGCGCGGATGAGTCGGCGGCGATTCTGTGGGTCAAGTTCGGCGGCGCGGCGCGGGTCCCGTTGTCTAATTCGCGCGAATAGTTCTTCAGTCGGGAGCTTCTCAAGTTCTTCACGAAGCACAGGATTCGCATCAACCCCGGTCGGGAGGCCGGAGAGGAGGGCGTCAAAGTAGAAGTGCGTTCCGCCGACGAGGATAGGGAGCTTCCCGCGCCCCGAGATTTCTGTAATCAGCCGCGTCGCATCAGCGACAAAGTCTCCGGCAGAATAACTCTCTTTGGGGTCGCGGATATCAATGAGATGATGGGGGATTCCGCGCATCTCCTCTTTTGTTATTTTCTCGGTACCGATATCCAGCCCGTGGTACACCTGCCGTGAATCGACGGAGATAATCTCGCCATCGCGCTTAAGCGCTTCTTCAATAGCGCGAGAGGACTTGCCCGAGGCAGTCGGTCCCGCAATGCAGAGAATCCGCACACCAGCAGACAGGTGACGGACTCCGCTTCGCTGCGTTTGTGCTGTCATTAGCCGCGATGGTATCATAGGCACAACCTAACCAATACGCCTATGAAAGAAACCAAGAGCAACTATTGCGAGCATTGCGGCGAGTTCCACGACCCGGTTCGCGACCATGCCTCGCTCGTGAAGGTCGGCGAGCCGGTACCGGACTTCGCGTTTGAAGCGTACCACAAGGGAGTTATCACCGAGATGAGCCTGTCACAACTGCGCGGGAAGTGGGCGGTTATCGTGTTCTATCCCGCGGACTTCACCTTCGTGTGCCCGACCGAGCTTGAAGAGCTCGCGAAGCTGTACCCGAAGTTCCAGGCGGCGAACGCCGAGGTCATTTCGGTTTCTACCGACACTGTACACACGCACAAGGCGTGGCATGATGTCTCCCCAGGCATCAGAGAAATCAAATACCCGATGGCGGCCGACCCCTCGGGCAAACTCGCCCTCGCCTTCGGCGTGCTCATTGAAGGCGGCGAGGCCGCACTTACGCCCGACGAGGGGCTCGCGCTCCGCGGCTCATTCATCATTGACCCCGCCGGCATCCTGCGCTCAATGGAGGTAAGCGACAACTCCATCGGGCGCAAAGGCGCCGAGACACTGCGTAAGCTCCATGCGGCGCAATATGTAGAGACGCACAAAGGGAAGGTCTGTCCTGCCTCGTGGGAACCAGGCGACGACACGCTGGAACCAGGCCTCAACCTGGTAGGGAAGTTGTAAACATAAAATATGTGCTAATCTGCAATTCATCGCCGGGGTGGCGGAATTGGCAGACGCGACGGATTCAAGACCCGTTGTCGAAAGACATGAGAGTTCGATTCTCTCTCCCGGCACACATGATTGATGTGATAAAATATGCGTATGAAAGATGATGCGGCGTATATCCCGACAAAGTACGACTCGGTCTTCTGGATTGATGTGGATCGGATTATGCCGAACCCCTGCCAACCGCGCAAGGAGTTCAACGAAGCAGGTCTCTCTTCGCTCGCCGAGAGCATCCGTCAGTACGGCGTGCTCCAGCCGTTGGTGGTGAGCAGGAGCGAAGTAGAAAAACCCGATGGCTTGGAGAGCGTGTATGAGCTCATCGCCGGCGAGCGGCGCCTGCGCGCGAGCAGGCTCGCGGGCCTCTCGCAGATACCGGTGGTGATACGCCACGGGGAGAATAACCTCACCAAGCTGGAGCTCGCCATCATAGAGAATCTCCAGAGAGAAGACCTCAACGCGATTGACCGCGCGAAGGCGCTCCAGAAGCTTATTGAGGAGTTCGGCATCTCGCATGCCGAGACCGCCGCGAAGGTCGGCAAGAGCCGCGAGTGGGTTTCTAATTCGCTTCGTCTCCTCTCTCTCCCCGAGCACATGCAGGCCGCGATTGTCGGGAGAGAGATAAACGAGGGCCACGCGCGGCCCCTTATGACGCTCAACGACCGCCCCCTAGAACGCGAGACGCTTTTCAAAGAAATTATTCTAAAAAAACTCCCGGTCCGCGCCGCCGAGCGCATAGCGCGCTCCATCGCCCAGGAGCGCGTGCACAAGCACCACCGCAAGTCGCCCGAGATGGTAAAACTTGAAAAGTCACTCACCGAGACATTGGGCACGCGCGTTATTATTGAAACGAATGCCGAGGGCGGCTGTCTGCGCATAGACTTTTTCTCCCCCGACGACCTGCAACAGCTGGTGAGCGTGCTCGCGGTGGAGCGAGAGGCAATGGTGACCGCAGTACACTCGCCGCAGATTTTCCCCAACACCACACAGCTCATAAGTGACCCCGTCCCACCAGCCGCTCCAGAAGAAAAGGAAGACGACGGGCTCTACTCGGTGTCTAACTTCACCGTCTAGTTCTATTTCTTCTTAAACCACGTTCTCTTGTGCCGCCGAGACGGCTTGTCCGGCTCTGTCATACCGAGCGCCACGCGGATATGCCGTCGCGCGAGCGAGGTCTTCGCGATATCAAGCCATTTTGGCGATGGGTGCGCGGAGTCGCGCCTGATGATTTCAACGACTTCGCCATTGCCGAGCTCGGTATCAAAGGATACGAGCTTCCCGTTTACTTTCGCGCCTTGGATATGGTCGCCGAGGTCGCTGTGTATCGCGTAAGCGAAATCAACCGGCGTAGAAGCCGCGGGCAGGTCTATGACGTCGCCCTTGGGAGTGAAGACGAACACGCGGTGCGAGAAAAAGTCCTCCTTCAGCCCTTCAACGAATTCTTCAGAACCGGCGATATCCGTGTGAGCATCGGCGAGCTCGGCGAGCCATGGCGGGGCCTTGGTCACGCCCCGCGCCGCGCCCTCTTTCTTTGAAATCTTCATGAGCGACGGGATGAGGGAACGAACCCATGAGAAGGAGAGCGTTGAGAATCTGCTTTTTTGGATGCCTTTTCTCAGTTTCTCCACCCCTTTCCCCAACTGCTTATAGGACATGTGCGACGCGATGCCAAACATCGCGCGCCGGTGCATCTCTTCGGTGCGTATCTGTATCTCCACGATGCCCGCCTCAGGCGTCACGACGGTCGTGTGGAGACTTTGGTACCCGTTGGGCTTCGGGAAGGCGATGTAGTCCTTAAACTCGCCGGGCAAGGGTTTATAAATCGCGTGTATGGTGCCGAGCGTCGTGTAACAATCCTCAATCGTGGGCACGACAAATCGCAGAGCGGCGATATCGTGGATAAGATTGATGTCGTCGTCTTTTCTCCTCAACTTTTGGTGCAGGCTCCAGAGCCCTTTCATCCGAATGTCGCTCCGAAGTATCGCGAATTCTTTTTTCTTCAATTCGGCGAGGAGCTCCTTCTGCACCTGTGCGAGCCCGCTTTCGGTCTCCCGCTTTTTCAGTTTGCGCACTTCGGCGGCATGTGCCGCGGCATCGGGGTCAACGAAGGGGAACGCGAGGTCCTCAAGCATGCTCTTCATCTTCCCCATGCCGAGGCGGTCGGCGATGGGGGCGTAGATTTCAAGCGTCTCAAGCGCGATGCGCCGGCGCTTATGCTCGGGCACATGCCCCAAGGTCTGCATATTATGTTTGCGGTCGGCGAGCTTCACGATAAGCACGCGGATGTCGCTCGCGGTCGCCACGAGGAGCCGGCGGAGCGACTCTGCGTGGCGCTCGGCGCCGTGATACTTGTGTGTGCCGAGCTTTGTCACGCCGTCAACGATGAAGAGCAGTTCCTTCCCGAATTCTTTTTCTACTTCCTCGCGCGAGATACAGCCATCTTCAACCGCGTCGTGGAGGAGCCCTGCGGCGATAGTCGTCGCGTCCATGCCGTACTCGGCGAGAACCTTCGCAGTCGCCGCGGGATGTATGAAATACGGCTCGCCCGAGTAACGCTTCTTGCCTTCGTGCGCCTTTTTAGAACACTCGTACGCCTTTTCTACGAAGGCGATGTCCTCGGGTGTCGCATCCGCCATCTCGCTCGTAATCTCCTTTAGCGTCGTCATAGGTGCTTACTATACACCGAGCGTTTTATTTTAGATATTCGGCGGCGTCGGCGGGAGTGAGGGAGTCGGGAGAAATGGTGTCGGGGAGGTAGATACGGCGGAGGCCTTTTTTCAAGAAGAGCCCTTGCTTTGATTTATAGAGCACGAGCTGTTTGCTGGTGCGCGGGTGCTTACCGATTTCTTTTACTATTTCCACGCCCTTCGGCGGCTTTTTGGGAGTAGCGAGGATAGTGAGCGCCTCGTCAAGCGTGATGGTGTAGGGGTCGCCTTTTCCGCCGGAGGCGGACCCGCCTCCGGCGGGCGCCTTGAGCGAGCGGAATTCGCCGTCACTCCCGACGTAGGGTCCGAATCGTCCGGTAGAAGAGAACACCGCCTTGCCGGTTGAAGGATGATGCCCAAGCTCGCGTGGGAGCGAGAGATATTTAACTGCATCGGCGAGCGTTACGCTGGACAAATCAGTACCCGCGGGGATACTAGCACGTTTCGCCGCAATTTTTGGTCTCCCACGTTTTCCTTTTTTGGGCGCTTTTGATTTGTTTGGTTCTTCGTGCTTCGTGCTTCGTGCTTCAAGCATTTCAACATACGGCCCGAAGCGTCCGGTCTTCATATAAATGTTCGCGCCGGTATCAGGATGCACGCCAATCGACTCGTCGTTCTTCAGTTCCAGTCCTTTTTCAGTGCGCGCGCCGAGGCATTCAGGGTAACGTTTACAACTCATAAAGACGCCGCCGCGGCCAAGCTTATTTTCCATCGGGCTCCCGCACAAGGGGCAAGGGAATGCGGCACCCGCGTCGCCAAGCGATGTCGCCTTTGGGAGCTTATCTCCCGCCCGCACCTCTTTTTCAAACGGGCCATAAAACGCTTTGAGTGTTTCGGTATACCCGCGCTCGCCGCGTGCGATTTCATCCAGCTCGTTTTCCATCTCTGCGGTAAAGGTGTCGCTCACATAGGTTGGGAAGTTTTCTTCAAGCCAGCCCGAGACGACCATACCGGTCGCAGTCGGCTGGAGTGAGCGCCCAACTTTATCCACATATCCGCGATCGGCAATGGTCTTCATAATAGAGGCATAGGTGGACGGGCGGCCAATGCCGCGCTTCTCCAATTCTTTGATGAGACCTGCTTCGGTATAACGGTTGGGCGGTTCGGTCTGTTTCTCTTCGCTGCCGAGCGAGAGAAGCGCGAGCGCATCGCCGACCGCAAGTTTCGGCAATTCAACATCCTCGCCGCGTGCCGCCGTATCAAGTGCGAGCCAGCCGGGGAAGAGAACACGGGAGCCGTTTGCGGTGAAGAAGGGAATACGTGCGTCCGCTTTTGCGGTGACGCTTGAACGCATAATGCGCGCTGGAGCCATCTGCGAGGCGAGCGCGCGGGTGCGGATGAGCTCATACAATTGCGTCTCGTCCGGCGTTGCGCCCGCTCGCGCGTGAGAGGGGTCGGTAGGACGGATAGCTTCGTGCGCCTCCTGCGCGTTCTTGCTCGTCGTTGTATAAACGCGCACGTGCAGATACTCCTTGCCGAATAGATTCTCCACGACACCCGCCATCTTCGTGACCGCTTCTTTGCCGAGATTCACCGAGTCGGTGCGCATGTAGGTGATATGGCCGGCTTCGTATAATTTCTGCGCGGCGCGCATCGTGCGCGAGGGCGCGAAGCCGAGACGCGTCGAGGCGGTCTGTTGGAGTGTGGAGGTAATGAAGGGCGGGCGCGGATTGCGCTCTTCATCCTTCTCGGTGATGTCGCCGACGCTCCACGCCGCGCTCCTGCCTGCCTGCACAATCCGCTCGGCCTCCTCACTTGTCGCGGGCTGTTCGACGCAGGTGGTGGTAACCTCGCCTGTCTTTGACTTGAAAAGCGCCGAGAGGACGAAGTAGGTGACGGGCAGGAACGCCTGTATCTCGCGTTCGCGCTCCGCGAGTATCCGGAGCGCCGGCGACTGCACGCGCCCCGCCGAGAGGCCATAACGCACCTTCTTCCAGATAAGGCCGGAGAGGTCGTAACCCACGATGCGGTCCAAGACGCGCCGCGCCTCCTGTGCTTGGCGCAGGTGCTCGTCAATAGCGCGCGGATGCGCCAAAGCTTCTTCGATAGCTTCTTTGGTAATCTCATGGTACACGACTCGTTTGATTGATTTGGTATTTCGTGCTTCGTGCTTCGTGCTTCCGGAATTATTTTTGATAATTTCGGCAATGTGCCACGCAATCGCCTCGCCCTCGCGGTCGGGGTCGGTCGCAAGATAGATATCATCAGCTTTCTCTGCGGCTCGCTCAATCTTCGCGATGACTTCACGCTTTTCGGCGGGAATAACGTAGCGCGGGATAAAACCGCCTTCGATATCAACGGCGTCTTTGTTGGACTTCGGCAAGTCGCGCACGTGCCCGACCGAGGCAAGAACGGTGTAGTCCTTGCCGAGATAGTGTCCTATTGTTCGCGCTTTTGTAGGCGATTCAACGATAAGTAATTTTTTGCTCACGTTCTAACTCATAGCGCGTGTACCTATAGTGTGTCAAACGCTTTCGTTCGCCACCGAAGCAAAAAATGGTCGCGCTCCGGGCCGCTAGGCCAAGTCTAACTACCATTTTTTGCTCCGGTGGCTCACTCAACCTCAACGCGTATCGGATGATGGTCGGAGCCGATGCGGTCGGGAAGTACCTCTGCATGTTTGATAGAGAACGAGTGCGAAACGAGGATGTGGTCCAGCTGGGATTGCGAGAGCGGGTGGGTGATGCCGCCAGCGAGTGCGTTAGTCAGCCGGTGTTCTACAAAGCGTCTTTCAATATGCGTGCGCTCACGGTTATAGAGCAGTGCATCGCTTAGACCGCTGCCGAGTATCCAGTTGAGTGGAGTAATATGCGGCTTCTGTAACGTATTGAAATCACCGCACACAATGGTCGGCCGCGATGCATCGCGTTCCGCCATCGCAGTCTCAAACTCCTTTAGGCGCCACGCGGGCTGGGCGAGGATGAGATGGAGATTAAACACTCGCAACGATGTTTCGTTCACCGTGATGTCGGCATAGAGACCGCCACGGTTGCGAATCTTAGAAAACAGTTGAGACGGCATAAAGCGCACGAAGAGTCGCGTATACCAGGGGAGAAGCGGCCAATAGTCGGGAAAGGGTATCTCTCCCTGAGCACGTATGGGGTGTCGCGAGAGAACGACGTTGAACATCGACACCATTGCAGACGAAAGCAATTTTTCAGTATCCACGCGGGAAACGATAGAGCAAGGGAGCACCTGCAGGCGCTTGAGAAATTCTTCAGGCACTTCTTGCAAGCAGAAGATATCAAAATCGCTCTGTGTAATAAAAGCAAGCGCGCGGTCTAGTTCGCGGTTGCGGTAGAGCATATTCCAAGAATAGATTTTCATTTTACATGTAGTATAAACGAAAACCGTCCAAGCGGACGGTGTCCGTGGACGGCAAATCGGCTAGAGATCGTATTTCGATACATAGTCCTTTAAGACTTCGAATTTCTTCTCAGCTTTCGGTCCCAGCACCGTTCCCGGTGAAGGTGTGGTGCCTCTCTTGAGGCCAGTCTCGGCGAGGATTGCGTCACCAAGGGCGTGCACAAGACGTCTGTATCTGGCAAGGCCGCCTTTTGTCGCCCCGAATATGGCAATTCCCACTTCGATTGATTGAACTCGCTTTGTCACGTCTTTCACGGAACTCATCATGTTCTCCTTAACGGTTATAGAATGTCCATAAAGCAAATTGCATGCTAGCATATAGTCATCATCATGTCAAACTCGGTGCCATGCGCCGAATTCTTCGCGGATGAGACCGCGGAGCTCAAGGGCGACGAGGGCAGTGAGGAGTTCGCCTGCTTGCGGTGAGTCTGTCGAATCCGCGCCAGCGCGAAGTATCTCATCCCGCGTCTTCGGCTCTTCCAGCATATTCCAGACAACCTTCTCCGCGTCTTCAAGGTCGCTCGGCGCGACGCCGCTCGCGGGGCCCTCCCGCGGTGTGATGTGGAGTGCCTCCAGGATGTGGAGCGGGTCGCTCACCAGCGCGGCGCCGAGGCGGATGAAGAGGTGCGGGCCGAAGGCATGCGGGTCGCCGATGCGATGGGGAACACAGAGCAGGTCGCGGTTGTACTCGCTCGCAAGCCGCGCGGTGATGAGCGTGCCGGACTTTTCTCCCGCCTCTATAACGAGTACCGCGTCCGATATTCCCACCATAAGCCGGTTGCGCTCCGGGAAGTAACGCACGTGCGAGGGCGTCGCCGGTTCATATTCAGAAATCATCCCGCCACCTGCTTTCAATATCTCCTCCGCGAACGGCCGATTGCTCCGCGGATAGAGAATAGAATCATCCAGTCCCGAACCGGGGAAGGCGAGCGTGTGGAGTCCGGCGGCGAGCGCCGCCTTATGCGCACAGGTGTCCACGCCGAGCGCGAGGCCGCTGACAATAGAGACAGGATAGCCCGCAAGTCCGATAATGAGCTTTTCGCACGCCTCTTGTCCGTAACGCGTCATCGCACGACTGCCCACAACCGCGAGCAATTTGTGCCCCGCAGGCGGTAGCGCCCCCCGCACCCACAGACGCTCCGGCGGTTGGGGTATCTCCAAGAGTTGCTCCGGCCACTCACTCCTCTCCAATTCCCGTATCTCCACCCCGTTAGAAACCCGACTCGCAGACGAGTCGGCAGACATTTCCAATGTCTTGTTTCTAACGGGGTCCATGCACCCAGTATATCCCGAGACTGTATTTTACTTCACTATCCACAATAAGAGACGGTCGTCCACTATTTTGGATAGTCACTATCAAAGTTCCTATTACGGTCTCACCAGAGTTCTGGCGTCGAGTTTGAGACGTCTACCCACAAAAGCCTCGTGCTTCTCGCGGGCTTTTGTTTTATACTATTCAGCACATGCTGGACATACATTTTATTCGGGAGAATGTGGAGCTCGTTAAGGCGGGGGCGGCCAAGAAGCATATTGAGGTAGACCTCGACCGCCTCATCAAGGTAGACGACGAGCGTAAGCTCCTGCGGCAGGAGCTTGACGCCAAGAAGGCGGAACAGAATCGCCGGAGCAACGAGATTCAGATTACCAAGGACAAGGAGCGCGAGAAGATTATTGAGCAGATGCAGCAGTTGAAGGCTGGCATGGCCGAAGAGGAGGAGCGGTTGAAGAAAGTAATGGAGGAGTGGCAGAAGCTGATGCTCACGGTGCCCAACATCCCGGATATGTCGGTGCCCGACGGCAATAGCGATGCTGATAATTTGGAGACGAAGAAATGGGGGGAGCAGACAAAATTTGACTTCACACCGAAGGGCCACGTGGAGCTCATGACCGTGCTTGACCTCGTTGATTTTGAAAGAGGTGCGAAGGTGGCGGGCTTCAGAGGGTATTTCTTGAAGGGCGATGCGGCACTGCTCTCCTATGCACTCTGGCAATTTATCTCAAACTATTTTGTTAAAAAAGGAGCAAAAGGAGACAAATGGATACCGATGATTGTCCCCTCGCTCGCGCGGCGCGAATCATTCATGGGCACCGGCTACGTGCCGCAGAGTGAAGAAGACCTCTATAAGACGCAGGACGGCGAATACCTTGCCGGCACCGCCGAGGTCGCCACGATGGGCTACCACATGAATGAGGTGCTTGATGCGAAACAATTCCCGCTCAAGTATTTTTCTTTTTCGCCCTGCTTCCGTCGCGAGGCGGGCGCGCACGGCAAGGATACGAAGGGGCTTGTGCGCGTGCACGAATTCTTCAAATTTGAACAGGTGGTCCTCTGCGAGGCGTCGCACGAAGCGAGTGTGAAGTATCACGAAGAATTGACTGCAAACGCCGAAGAGATGCTCCAACTGTTGAAGATTCCGTATCGCGTCGTCATCAACTGTAGTGGCGACCTCGGGCTCGGACAGGTCAAGAAATATGATATTGAATGCTGGATGCCCTCAGAGGGGAAGTATCGCGAGACCCACTCCTCCTCTTATTTCCACGATTTCCAGACGCGTCGGCTCAACATCCGCTACCGCGACGAGCGGGGGGAGATGAAGTTTGCCCACTCGCTCAACAACACCGCTCTCGCGACGCCGCGGCTCCTCGCAGTGCTTATTGAAAACTACCAGCAGGAGGGCGGCACGATAGCGGTGCCCGAGGCCTTGGCGCACTATGTGGGGAAGAAAGTCATCGGCCCCGCAGGGTAGGGCGGGGCTCGCGGAGCGGCGGCGCAGGAGCCGCCACCGCGGCCTCATCGCGCTTAATATTCTTCTCGGTATCATCTCCGGTGTGCTCGTTTGGGGACTCCAGCAGAGCGCGGTGCGCATCGCGCGCGTCGACGTCTACAGCGCGGGTCCTTCTTTCGCCGAATATGCTAAGCGCGCGATGCAGGGAAGCTATTTCGGCATCATTCCGCGCGATTCCATATTCTTCTTCCCCGCGTCAGGCATCCGCTCTACCATCCTCGCCGAGCATCCGGACCTTGCCGCCGTCTCCATATTCCGCAACGGCCTGACCAGCATCTCTATTAAGACGAACGACCGCGCCCCTATCGCACGCTGGTGCGGTCTCTCACCCTCGGGCCCGGATGTAGACGAATACTGTTATCTCTTCGATGCAAGCGGAGTCATCTTTTCCGCCGCTTTGGCAACGAGCACGACTATCAACACCTTCAGACTCTACGCGCCGCTTGAAGGGGATACGCTGGAACCGCTCCGCGCGACTCTCGCGAATGCCGAAAAACTCCCCGCCACGTTTGACTTCGCGCGCCAGTTGGATACGCTCGGCTCGCCGGTCACTCGCGTTGTCCTACGCGGTGATGAGGTTGACGATTATCTCGTAAGCGGGACGCGCGTCACCTACGTGCTCGCTCATGAGCAAGAGGCTTTCACCGCGCTCGTCTCCGGCCGTGCGAACTTCAATCTCGCGGATGGCTCTATTGACTACATTGACCTGCGCTTTGACGGCAAGGTGTATGTGAAAAAGGTTGTAGGTAGTAGGGAGTAGGTTGTAGGCAGAAATTTTGATAGGGTGGTGAAATGAAGTCATTTTGGGATACGTTACCGAAACCATTTTTCGTCATGGCGCCGATGGCGGACGTGACCGACGTCGCCTTCCGCGCGCTTGTCGCGAAGCGGGGCAAGCCGGACGTGTTCTGGACAGAGTTCGTCTCGGCGGACGGGCTCTACCACACTCGTCCCGTTAGAGACAAGGAGTCGGAGACTCCTGGCCTGCCTTCGGCAGGCGTCTCTAACGGGACAAGCGAGATACAAAGAAGCGAGAGCCATAATTCTTTGCTTCGCGATCTACAATTCGCCCCCGACCAGCGGCCGATTGTTGCGCAGATATTTTCGTCCAAACCCGAAACGATTGCCTACGCGGCCGCGCTTGCCGAGAAACTCGGCTTTGACGGCGTTGACCTCAATATGGGATGCCCCGACCGCGCGATAGAGAAGCAGGGCGCAGGCGCGGCGCTGGTGAAAGATCCGGTGCTTGCCGCAAGGCTTATCCGCACTGCCAAAGAGGCAAGCAGTTTGCCGGTCTCGGTGAAAACACGCATCGGTTACCACAAAGAATCGCTTGACGAATGGCTCACGGCGCTCCTTGAAGCGGATCCGGCCGCTATTACGCTCCACTTGCGCACGCGCAGAGAGCTCTCGCTCGTGCCTGCAGTATGGGAACAAATGAATAAGGCGGTCGCAATCCGCAACCGCGTGAATCCGAGAGTGCTTCTTATCGGCAATGGCGATGTGCAGAATCTTGAAGATGCGCGCGCAAAAGTCGCTACGACCGGTTGCGACGGAGCGATGCTCGGCAGAGCGATGTTCGGCAACCCATGGGTCTTCGCCGGACGAAAACCGGAGGACGCGCCGCTTGAAGAAAAGCTCGTAGCGCTCGCCGAACTCGCATACGGCTTTGAAAAAATCACTCCGCTGAAGAACTTTTCCATATTGAAGAAGCACATCAAGGCATTCGTCGCTGGCTTCGACGGCGCCACCGACCTCCGCACGAAATTGATGCAAGCCACTTCCGCCACTGAGCTGGAGCGCGCTATCAGGGAGAATCAAGTATAATCATCCTATGGCGCATCAGTCCCTCTATCGTATCCACCGCCCCGCGACCTTTGCGGAGGTGGTGGGGCAGGAGCAGGTGACCAAGCCCTTGGAGGAGGCGGCCAAGTCTAAGAAGATTGGGCACGCATACCTCTTCGCAGGCAGTCGCGGGCTCGGGAAGACCAGCGTCGCGCGCATCTTTGCCGACGCTATCGGCTGTACCGAGCACGACCTCTACGAGATAGATGCCGCGAGCACCAATAGCGTGGAGGACATCCGCGCGCTCACCGAAGGCGTGTACACGCTCCCGTTCGCTTCGTCCTACAAGGTCTACATTCTAGACGAGGCGCATATGCTCTCCAAGAGCGCATGGAACGCATTTCTTAAGACGCTTGAGGAACCGCCCGCGCACGCAGTCTTCATTCTGGCAACGACAGAATTAGAAAAGGTTCCGGAGACAGTGCAGTCGCGCTGTCAGGTGTTTGAATTCAAGAAGCCGACACGAGCGATGACCGCCAAGGTGGCTACAGCCGTCGCTAAGAAAGAGGGGTACACGCTCGCGCCCGACGCCGCCGAGCTTATCGCGATTCTCGCCGAGGGCTCGTATCGCGACGCGCTCTCGGTGTTACAAAAGGTATTCGCCTCATCTCCGGATAAGAAGTTGACGCGAGAAGAAGTGGAACAGGCGACCGGCGCGCCAAAGAGGGAACAGGTGCACGCGCTCATACACGCGCTCGCGGGGGGCGAGCGCGGGGCCGCGCTCTCTGCGATAGAGAAGGCGGGGAAGGCGGGAGCCGATATGAAGCTCTTCTTGGAACTCGTGCTGGAGGCGCTGCGCGCCACGCTCCTCACTCGCTACGCGCCCGAACTCCGCGCCTCGCTAGAGAGCGAGCTCGGCGCGGACGAATTTTCTGCGATTGAAAAGTTCGCCGCCGGCAATCCCTCAACAAAGCTCGGGGCAGGAGACATCACGCACGCGACGATGCTCGCATTCCTCACCGCGGCCGAGCGCATCCGCTACGCACCCATCCCCGCCCTCCCGCTTGAACTCGCCGTCCTGGAACTCCTCCCCGAATAGACATCCTTATAAACTTGAGTATATTGGGTTGATGCATATTGTAATTGCGAAGAGAATGAAAACAGCAAAACAGATGGAGCGGCATTTGAAAGGCATTGCGAATCATTATCGTATTGAGATATTGCTTACTATCGCCGAACGCGACAGTATGACGCTGGAAGATATCATTGAAGCGGTGGGGGCAAATGAAAAAACTCTCGGCGAACACACAAGGAGGTTGTATCAGGCGGGACTCATTAATAAAAAATATCGCGGAAAGTTTGTGGAACACTCGCTGTCGCCCTACGGGAAGAAGTTCGTCCACTTCCTCAAATCATTCCAGCAAACATAGTCATACTTATAAACTTGAGGATATAAGGATGATGTTGATATTGCGAAAATAGTGTAGAGTTTACATATTGCCGGGTCGTCTAATGGTAGGACGTCTCCCTTTGAAGGAGAATATTGGGGTCCGAATCCCTGCCCGGCAGCCAATCAGTTTATGAAAAAACCAAAAGCAATAATTTATGACAATGACGGAATGATCACTTATGGTGGGCGCTTTAGTGAGCAGTATTCAAAAGAGTTCGGTGTAGACCCCGCCACAATATCGCCCTTCTTTGAGACTGCTTTTAAAAATTGCCTATTGGGAAAGGCAGACCTTAAAGAAGAACTTACGAAAGTGCTTGAAACGTGGAGATGGAGAGGCACGGTCGACGAATTAATACAGTACTGGTTTTCAATCGGCGATTCTGTGTACAACAATGTGTACGACTCTATTTTGAAATTGAAAGAACAGGGAGGGGTTGTCTGTCTAGCAACAAATCAAGAAAAACATCGCACAAAATATCTCGTTAATAAATTATCCTACGACAAAATCTTTGATGAAATATTCTCATCGGCAGACCTCGGTGTGTACAAGCATAGTCCTGAGGGGTTAGAAAAGATATTTCAGGTTTTGAAAGAAAAGTACGCGGTTTTAGATAAGGGAGAGATACTGTACTGGGATGATAGAGAAGATCATGTTGAAAGTTTGATTAAACTGGGGTTTAATGGACAACTGTATCGGGATTACCCCTCTTTCAAATTAGTTCTGTCCGAGTACGGATACCAAGCGTAGTTCCAACATCGTCCACTTCGACAGGCTCAGTGCAGGCCAGACAGACAGCTCGTAAATTGATATAATAGGCAAACGTATGAAAAAGAAGCTCCAGATACTCATGATTCACGGCGGGATGACTTTTAAGAATACGAAGGATTATTTGCATTGGCTGAGGACAAGGAAAGTTTCAATCTTGAAGAGACCGTACTGGGAGGCCGACCTAGAAAAGAAGTTGGGCAAAAAGTTCGAAATCATTAGGCCGCGAATGCCTCTACAGGATAATGCGAAGTACAGAGACTGGAAAATTTTCTTTGAAAGATATCTGCCTCTTCTCCGCAACAATTTCATTCTCATCGGCTCTTCTCTCGGCGGGATTTTCCTCGCGAAGTACCTGTCTGAACACAGACTGTCAAAGAAGGCTCTGTCAGCGCATCTCGTCTGCGCGCCCTTCGGCGGCCCTCTACCCACAGAGGACCTGGTCGGCGGTTTCAGACTCAAGGCCAACCTATCTTTGATTGAAAGAAACTGTAAGAATCTCTACCTGCTTTTCTCAAAAGACGATGATATCGTTCCTGTCTCTCAAGCAGAGAAATACAGGAAGAAGTTAAAAAACGCGCGCATCGCCATATACAAAAATAAGAAAGGACACTTCACCGCACCCACATTCCCCGAAATCATCAAAATGATTAAAAGCGATATCAAGGGACTATAGACCAAAAACGGTTTCCACGTCGTACCACACGGCCAGCTCATGAGGTAGAATTAGAACATGAAGGAGAAGAAATATATCTGTGGCGGAGATACATTTACATACAACAAAGGGTATATAACTCTTCCAGTAGAATTGAACGGCCTGCCAGAAACCCTCTCAATAGAGGGTGAGACGTTACAGAAGAGAGCGTCTTTTCACGTGAGTCTCTTATGCGTTAAAAATATTCTCTCTTCGCACCCCGACCTCGAGGAAGAGATCTTAGACCTCTTCTGCGCGTTCACTAAGGAGAATAAAATATCCTTTGTTGCATACACGGGCGAGTTCCGTTTTGCACAAGACAAGGAAAGAAAGACACTAGTTGCATTGTGTGCCGTTTCAAATCTGAAGGAATGTTCAGAATTGCTAGAAGAGAAGCTCGGCATAGATATTCCCCCGCAACCGACTCACGTGACTCTCTACACGCTCCAACCAGACGCCGGTATCGGCTTAAACAGTCCAGCTGAAATAGAAGGAAAGTCTGTTTCTATCCAAGTGTCAGAAGAAGTTAGAGACGCTCTCGGGCTCTGATACAATCCACCCATGATTAGTTACGAATATTTTACAAAAATAGATATCCGAGTAGGGAAGATAGCGGAGATACAGGATTTTCCAGAGGCGCGGAAGCCGGCATACAAGCTGAAAATAGATTTCGGTCCCGAGCTGGGAATTAAGCAGTCCAGCGTTCAAGCAGTCGGCGCGACCAATGCCGACATTCTTCAGCAATTTCTTATTGAGTCGGTACTCCTCACGCTCGCCGGCGGCATTATCGGCATCGCCTCTGGCGCGGGCCTCGTCGCCCTCGTGTACGTCGCTCTCACGATTTTCTTCGCTTCGCTCGGCTGGGTCTTCGCCTTCCCGCTATCGGCGGTGGCTCTCGGACCTCTCGTCTCGGGTGTCGCGGGCATCGCCTTCGGTCTATACCCGGCTCTGCAGGCCGCACGGAAGAACCCTATTGATGCGCTCCGGTATGAATAGATAACCGTTTTTTGGTATTGTTACCCTATGTTCTACACGAGAGTGCTCAAGCCGATTTTCTTCTTGTGCGGCCCGGAGTCTATGCACAACTTTATGGTCTTCTCCGGCGAAGTGTTCGGCGCGCTTCCGCCGGTCCGCCAGCTTCTGTCGCTCGCGTGGGGATATCACGGTAAGGACATTTCTAAAGTGGTTGACGGCGTTCGCTATGAGCGCCCGGTGCTTCTCTCCGCCGGCTTTGATACCGACGGGCGGCTCTCGCGCGTCCTCTCGTGCATCTCCTTTGGCGGGGAAGAGGTCGGCTCGGTGACCTCCCGACCGTGTGCGGGCAATGCGAGGCCGCGCCTCTTGCGCCTCATTCGCAATAAAAGTCTCGTGGTCTGGAAGGGCCTCCGAAACCAGGGCGCCCGCGCGATTGCGAAGCGGCTTGCGAATACACAGACGCCGCATGGATTCGTCGTCGGCATCTCTATCGCCCAAACCAACGATGAGAAGGTGAACAATGCAGAGGCCGGCATTGAGGATTATTACCAGACCTTTGTAACGATGACCGAGGCGGGAGTCGGCGATTATTACACGATTAATATCTCCTGCCCGAACACCTTCGGCGGCGAGACATTTACGACGCCCGAGCTTCTCACGCGGCTCCTCACGAAGCTCGCGACAGTTCCCTGCGAGAAGCCGCGCTATATCAAGATGCCTATCAACCTCGCGTGGGACGACTTCAGCGCACTACTCAAGGTCATTGACGCTTTCGGCTACAACGGTGTCGTCATCAGCAACTTGAATAAGCAGTACTCAATGCTGGACTTCCCCCAGGACGCGCCGACACCGTGGCGGGGAGGCCTCTCGGGCAAGCCTTGTTTTGAGCTCTCAAACGAGTGTATCCGCAGGACGCGCGAGGCATACGGCAAGCGCTTCACCATCATCGGCGTCGGCGGCATCTTCTCGCCGGAGGACGCCCTCGCGAAGTTCCACGCCGGCGCCGACCTGGTCCAGCTCATCACAGGCATGGTCTTTGAAGGTCCCGGCCTCATCGGGCGAATCTGCGACGCGTATGCACGCTCCTCTTTCAGCGAGGTCTCGCCCCGTGAGGTTAGGCGGGGAGGACGAACGTGAGCATAAACCAGAAATGGCTGAAGCTACCGAGCATGACGAAAACGTGGAAGATGTCATGGAACGTGTACCACGTGTTCAGCCGCATCACGCGGTCAAGCGCGAAGAAAATCGTTCCAACCGTATAAAAAATTCCCCCTGCGAGGAGCCACACGATTCCCTCAAACGTGAGCGCTTCTTTGAGGGGAGCGAAAGCGATGACGATAATCCAGCCCATCAGAATATACAAAACAGCCGAGGCCCATCCGGGGAGCGGGGCGCGAAATGCTTTGAGTAGCACTCCGCACAGAGCGAGCCCCCATATCGCGCCAAACAAGCTCCACCCCCACGCAGACGGGAGAACGAGTAGCACGAGCGGGGTGTAGGTGCCCGCGATAAGTATGTAGATAGCCGCATGGTCAAGCACCTGAAAGAAGACCTTTGCGGGGTGGCTCTCGGAGAGGAAATGATACAGGGTACTGAAGAGGTAGAGGAGGACAAGTGATGCACCGAAGACAGAGAAGCTCACGACATGCGCCGCCCCGCCTCTAAGGACGGACAGCGTGACCAGGAGGGAGAGCCCGGCGATAGACAGGAGCGTCGCTACAAGGTGGGTAATGCCGCTCAAGCGGCTCGGCGAATCGTCAAAGTCTCGCATCTGGTAAAAGATATCACGCTCGGCTAGAATGACCTTACTATGTCTAAAGTGATGTGGCAGACGGCGAGCCCAGCACCAAAACTGTTTTGGTGCTGGGCGAGCGCGGGCGTCGCCGCGCTCGCGCTCGTCTACACCTTCAACTTTTCTCCCCTCGCGAGAAGCGAGTACCGCTCGGAGCTTGCCGAACGCTTCGTCCCGCTCCCGACGCTTGACATCGCCGACTACGACGCGCGCCTGCTCGCACTCGCGCACGCAAGCGCTTCGACGACCCTCGCCTTTACTGGGCAGATACCGCTCGCGTCAACGACGCCGTTTCTCTGGCCGATAAAGACCGTGTACCCGAACGTCGGAGCTATTTTGCCCTTCAAGCGCATCGTTGCTTATTACGGGAATTTCTATTCAAAAGGGATGGGAGTGCTCGGAGAATATCCTGCCGACCAGATGCTCGCGAAGCTCGCAAGCACAAGCGAAATGTGGGCCGCGGCAGACCCGACCACGCCGACCGTACCGGCCATCCACTACATCGCGGTCGTGGCGCAGGCCTCCGCGGGCAAGGAAGGGAAGTACATCCTTCGGATGCCGGACGATCAGATAGACCACGCGCTTAACCTCGCGAACAGAATAAATGGAATTGTGTTCCTTGATGTGCAAGTTGGATTGAGCATATTAGAACACGAACTGCCCCAGCTTGAAAAATATTTGAAGATGCCGCAGGTCCATCTCGCCATTGACCCGGAATTTTCTATGAAATTCGGCGACCGGCCCGGTACGGTCATCGGCACCTTTGACGCCGCCGACATCAACTACGCGGCGGCCTATCTCGCTGGCCTCGTGCGCGACAATCAGCTCCCGCCCAAGATTCTCATCGTGCACCGCTTCACACAAGCGATGATAACGAATTACAAGAAAATAGCGCCCCTACCGGAGGTACAAATCGTCATAGATATGGATGGCTTCGGTTCCAAAGCGAAAAAGTACGGGACCTACAATAATGTAGTCGCACCCGAGCCCGTGCAGTTCACAGGCATCAAGCTTTTTTATAAAAACGACGTGCGCCCGCCTGCCGACGGCCTCCTCTCGCCGGAGGAAGTATTGAAGCTCACCCCCGCTCCGATTTATATCCAATATCAGTAATTGCAATGTTCGTTATCTTCTCCGACCGTGAGAGATAACGAACACCGCAAAAGGAGTAGCAAATTAATGTAATAATAAATGACGCAATTATTCAACGGCCGTTGAAAAATTGCGTCAGCACAAGTCCCATTACCCAAAGAAAAAAGCCCTGCCGAAGCGGAGCTTTCCGAGTTGCGATCATCCAGCAAGGAGAAAGATCGCAAGAAGAGCCATGCCGAGCCCGAGCCATTGTCTCACAGAGAGCACGTCTCCGTTTAGCAGATAGTTAAACAGGGGTGTCAACATGACCATCAGGACGATGAGCGTCATGATAAAAGGGCCGGTGGGAACTTGCGGGTCTGCGGCTTTGACGGCGTAAAAATATACCGCTACTCCGTTAACTAGTCCCGCCAAAAGCAACCACCCGAATGCGGTAGTCGTTGGCATTACCTGGCCTCTTGTTTCCGGAAAAGCCGGGCCGATGCCTCCGATTGCGCTACCGACGAGAATTACGATGGTGATCCATGCGCCCGATGCCCCCGAATATTTGCCGAGCACGGGCCAGGCCACAAATGCAGAAGCAATGCCGAATGCTCACACAATGTGGACGAAAGTAAGAATAGGTGCATTCACAATATTCTCCCATCGAGTAGAACGATTTTGTCCTAAAAATATCTTACCTTATACAATTAATGCTGTCAAGCTCTTTTGGGCGCGCGGTATAATTCAGTCATGAGTTCAGAACCGCAGTTGTTACACGAGGTGGTGATTACCGCCATCGTCGTGAAGGATGGAAAGTATCTCATCACGCGGCGGGCGCCGACGAAGAAACGATTTGGCGGCATGTGGACCGTCCCGGGAGGGAAGTTGGAGACGAACGACTACGTCAATCTGCCGAAGGATACAAAAGATTATTGGTACAACGTGCTTGAACAGGTGCTTCGGCGGGAGGTGAAAGAGGAAGTGGGACTCGCGATTAAAAATATTGAATACGTCACGTCACTCGCGACGATTCACGCCGATGGTGCGCCGTCCTTGGTTATCTCCTGTATGGCAGACTGGGAGAGCGGAGAGGTCGCATTGCAGGAGAGCGAGACCGACTAGTACGCCTGGGTCTCGCTGGAAGAAGCGAAGGGGTATGAGCTCCTTGACGGTATCTACGACGAACTCGTGATGGCCGACGCGCGCCGGCGCGGTACGAAATCGGAGTGGAAGCGGGCGTAACTACTCTTTGAAAGGTAAGAAATCAATTTTAATGAAGTCCTTGCCGATATCGCCGTAGTATACGTTTGCGTTAAACTTCTCTCCCCGAATCGCTCGCGGGAACCACGCGTGGTCAGAGTCATGCATACGGTCAACAGGCAATTGTGCGATGTCGTACCAGCTCGGAATCATGCTTTCAGTCGTTTGCGGCTCGCCGCTAAAGCGGTCTACGCGGTAGGTATGCACTTCAAATTTCGGCATGTCTCCGGTATAGAAAGTAATGATGGCGACTTTTTCGGCTTTTGCAGTATCAATTGTAATACCCACCTCCTCCGCTACCTCTCTCGCCAGGCATTCAAGCAGTGTTTCTCCCGCTTCTTGCTTGCCTCCGGGGCCGTTCAGCTTCCCGCCACCGATTTCTGACCCCATATCCTTGAGACCGAGTAACACTTTGTTATCGCGCGTGATAATCCCGAAGGTTGCAATTTTCATATGACAGTATGGTATCATCGTCGGATATGAACACAAATGACACAAGCAATAAGTACCTTTTACCAATAGCCGTCATAGTCGGCGGCCTCCTCATCGCCGGAGCGGTGATGTGGAACGGCTCCAACCCCTCGACAGGCTCGGGGCAAGCGGGCTCGCCACAGGCAGGCACGGGGTCTGCTGTGGATATTAAAAATGTGAAGACCGACGGCGACCCGTTTATCGGCAGGGCAGATGCGCCGGTGACCATCGCCTTCTGGAGCGACTTCCAGTGCCCCTTCTGCAAGCAGTTTGAACTCAACACCTTGCCGCAGATGGTGAAGGATTACGTGGACACGGGGAAGGTGAAGCTCGTCTTCATGGACTTCGCGTTTCTCGGCAGTGATTCAACGACGGCCGCTCTCTACAACCGTGCGGTCTGGAAGCTCTATCCGGACGCATACTTCACGTGGCGCGTCGCGATGTACGAGGCGCAGGACGCAGAAAACGGAGGGTTCGGCGATGCGGCATCCATAGACAAACTGAATGCGAAAGTTAAGGGCATTGACGCGGCGAAGGTCGCCGCTGATGTGAAGGCAAACACGAGTACGTATCAGGCGCTCATAAACGCCGATAGGGCCGAAGCGCAAAAGGCCGGCGTCAACGCAACGCCGTCGTTCGTCATCGGCACACAAGTCGTCCAGGGCGCGTACCCGTACCCGACATTCCAAGCAGCGATAGACCTCTTGCTGAAGTAGTTTCGCTTGGCGCGATATGAACGTACTTCTTATCGCACTAGTTGCGTCGGTCGCCACCTTTATCGGCGGGTTCTTCGCGCTTAAATTCCGCGATAAGCTCCATCTGATACTCGGCTTCTCGGCGGGCGCGGTCGCGGGCGTTGCGCTCTTCGACCTCCTGCCCGAAGCCATTGAGCTCGGTACGCAATACCACAGTGCTTCAACCATCGCGCTCTTCGTCGCGCTCGGACTCTTCGGCTATCTCATCCTGGACCGAGTCATCTTCCTCCACACGCACACGGAAGATGACGCATCTGTAACAATACCAATGCCAAGGGGCGCCCTTGGCAATCTGGGCGCGCTCACGCTCTCGGCGCACAGTTTCTTTGACGGCATGGCAATCGGTGTGGGCTTCCAGGTTTCTTCTGTCGTCGGTATCGTCGTCGCCGTCGCCGTGCTGACCCACGACTTCTCCGACGGCATCAATACCGTCAATCTTGTGCTGAAGAATGGCGGGAGCTGGAGACAGGCATCCCGCTGGCTCCTCGTTGATGCGGCGGCGCCGCTTTTCGGCGCCGCCGCAACGCTCTTCTTCACCATTCCCGCATCGGCCATCGGGCTCGTACTCGCCGTTTTCGTCGGCACCTTTCTCTACCTCTCGGCCGCTGACCTTATCCCCGAGAGCCACCACCGCCATCCTCGCGCGCTGACGACCGTTATGACGCTCCTCGGCGCGTTAGTGATGTACGCAGTTATTAGTCTGGTATAATTACCGCATATGAAAATATTTTTCCATTGGCTTATCGCCGCGCTCGCCATCGGCATCGCCGCATACATCGTTCCGGGCGTCACGATAACCTTCGTCGGCGCGCTCATCGCCGCCATCGTGCTCGGCGCGCTGAATCTCTTTATCCGCCCGATTCTCATGGTTCTCACTCTCCCGATAAATGTCATCACACTCGGACTCTTCTCGCTCGTCATCAATGCGTTCCTCGTTTTGCTTGCAACCAAGCTCGTCCCCGGATTCGACATCGTCGACTTCTGGACCGCGCTCCTCTTCGCTCTCGTGCTCGCTATCGTGAACTGGGTCTTCCACTTCTGGAATCGCAGTTAGACCGCGCGCTTGTCCCATTAGAAATCAGATTTCTAACGGGGCTTGCCGCGGAGGAGATTGATGAAGATGGGGAGGAAGGAGAGCACGATGATGACGAGCGAGATTGGGAGGATATACCGCTCACTGTCGGGGATGAGAGAGCCGAGGAAGTAGCCCAGCGTTGTCATCCCAATACCCCAGAGCGCTCCGCCAATCACGTTATAGCGGAGGAAGGTGCCGTATGTCATAGAACCGATGCCGGCCAAGACCGGCGCGAGTGTGCGCACGATGGGCACGAAGCGAGCGAGTATAACCGCTCTCCCGCCGTACTTCTGATAGAACAGCTCCGTGCGTTTCAGATATTCCTGTTTGAAAAAGAGAGAATCCTTGCGCTTGAAGAGCGGCGTGCCGACGTTCGCGCCGAACCAGTAACCGACCGAGTCGCCGACTATCGCCGCGATGACCACAATCAAGATGAGCGGACCTATAGAAAGGAACCCGCCTGCGGAGAGAAGTCCGGCGGCGAAGAGGAGCGAGTCGCCCGGGAAGAAGATGCCGATGAGGAGCCCGCTCTCGGCGAAGATGATGAGCGCGATGCCGAGATAGCTCCCCGTCTTGATAATCGCAATCGGGTCAAGATTTATACACGCATAAATAAAATCAAGCATTCCAGTGCAGTATACTGTATAAAATGGAATCAACGCCGAAGTTGTCCACGCCCGAAGAGGAGCTTGCGTACTTGCGCGAGGCTGTGATGCGTAAGGAGGCGGAACTTGCTGGGAACGCGCCGGAGCGCGCGCAGATTATTTCAGAGACGATTTACGAGCATCACGCCGCTCCCGCCGCAATACTCGCGAAGGGGTATCGCATGAGCGAGACGACGAAGAAGAGCGAGGCAGAGGCGATACTCGCCGAGCTGAATCTCGGCGGGGGCGAGACTGCGATACGGAGCCTGGAGCAGGCGATGGAGGAGAAGGGGATTAAGAACACGCTCGCGGTCTTGGAGAAGCTCCATGACCCGCACGTCGCCGACGACTTCCACCGCTACCTCGTGCGCCACGTTGCGGCGGGGCTCCCCGCGCCCGGCATTGATGAGAAGGCACCGCGTTTCCAGGCGCTTCATATGACGCTTTACGAGGTCGCGCTCCCGGAGCCCAAGCCCGAGGAGCCGCAGGGGCGTACCAAGACGCTCAAAGAGCTCATTTCCGGTATGGAGCAATTCTATGCGGGACTCCTGTCGGTTGAAGATGCTGAGAGCGGCGAGCCAAGCTACTTCGCGCTTGAGCTCGCGGTGCCTGAGGACAGTCCCGAGCTCCAATTCTACGCGGCGGTGCCGAACGCGAAGAAAAATCTTTTTGAAAAACAGCTCCTCGCGATATTTCCCGATGCGCATCTGGTACCCCAGCCCTACGACTACAACGTATTCGTCTCGGGCGGCGCGACGCTCGCCTCGGTCGCCCACCTCGCAGAAAATCCGGCGCTCCCGCTGAAAGATTACACCGATTTTGATTACGACCCGCTGAACACCATCACCAATGCCTTCGCGAAGATAGAGCGCGCGGGCGAGGGTGCGGCGCTCCAGATTATCATTGAACCGCGCGCCGAGCGGCACGTAAAGCATTATCGGAAGATTCTGCAGGCTCTGCGCAAGGGGGAGAAGCGCGCACCGGCCTTCTCAACGCCAGAGACCATGCTCGGCGAGTTCGCGCGCGACGTCGGCAAGACGCTTTTCTCCAATAAGACCAAGGACGAGAAGAAGGCGAAGGAGGCCGAGACGCGCCAGATAGAGGCGAATAAGGCGCACATTGAACAGGTGGAGAAAAAAATCGCGGCGCCTATCGTCGGTGCGACGATACGACTCGTCGTGTCCTCTAAAGATGAACGTACGGCGGGGCTCGTGCTCGGAGAGCTTGAGTCCGCATTCAATCAGTTCGCGAATACGCAGGGGAATCGGCTTGAATTCGCACGGGCCAATGACCGACAGCTCGCGCATATCTTTGACGACTTCTCCTTCCGCCTGCCCGCCTCCTCGGCGCTCCCACTCTCGCTTCGCGAACTCACCACTATGTACCACTTCCCGCCCTCGGGCATTGAATCCTCGCCGCACTTGAAGCAGGCGCGCTTCACGCACGCGGCCGCGCCGCTCTCGCTCCCGCAGGAAGGCGCGCTCCTCGGCATAAATACCTATCGCGGGCAAGAAGCGCACATTTATATAAGTCCCGAAGACCGCCTGCGCCATCTCTATGTTATCGGCCAGACCGGTACCGGCAAGACGTGGCTGTTGAAGTCAATGATTATGCAGGATATCAAGAACGGCGACGGGTGCTGTTTCATTGACCCGCACGGCTCCGATATCTTAGACGTTCTCGCGGCAGTGCCGCCCGAACGCTACAAGGACGTCATCTACTTTGACCCGGCCGACCTCTCGCGCCCCTTCAGTCTCAACTTTCTTGAGTACGACCTCTCGCGCCCCGAGCAGAAAACCTTCATCGTCAACGAGCTCTTAATGATATTCCGTAGGCTCTACGGCGACGTGCCGGAGAGCATGGGTCCCGCCTTTGAACAATATTTCCGCAATGCGACCCAGCTCGTGATGGAGGACCCGAGTAGCGGCTCCACCATCCTGGATATCGCGCGCGTCCTCGCCAACAGCGAGTTCCGTCGCGAGAAGCTAGCTTCGAGCATGAATCCCATCGTGAATCAGTTCTGGAATGAGATAGCGACGAAGGCGGGCGGGGAAGCATCGCTTGAAAATATCGTCCCATACATCACGAACAAGTTTGACGACTTCACCGCCAACGACTTCATTCGTCCGATTGTCGGCCAGCAGGAATCATCATTTAAGTTCCGCGAGGTGATGGACACGAAAAAGATTTTGCTCATCAATCTCTCCAAGGGCCGCCTCGGCGAGAAGAATGCGAACCTGCTCGGGCTCATCATCGTCGGGAAGCTCTTCATGGCGGCGCTCTCACGCGCCGATAATCCGCGCGCGCCGTATCCGCCGTTTTATCTCTACATTGACGAGTTCCAGAACGTCACAACCGATTCCATCCCCGGCATTCTCTCGGAAGCGCGTAAGTATAAGCTTGCGCTCACGGTGGCGCATCAATTCCTCAACCAAATAGAAGAGAAGACGCGCGACGCGGTCTTCGGCAACGTGGGCAATATGGCCGTCTTCCGCGTAGGCGAAGAGGACGCCGAATTCTTCGCCAAGCAATTCGCGCCAACCTTTGAGGTATTAGATTTCGTAAGTATAGAAAATTACAATGCATACGTGAAGATTCTCGCGAAGGGCGTGCCGCAGAAGCCCTTTGACATGAAAACGCCTGACCTATCGCCTCTGAATCATGCGCAGATAGACGACCTCATCCACCTCTCGTCGCTCACCTACGGGCGCGACCGTGCTACTGTAGAGAATATGATTCGCGAGCGCTACCTCTCGCAATAAGGTATGGCCGAAAAATTCCCGCAACCCCAAAAAGAGGGAACCCCCGATGAGGCAATAACGGAGAATGAATCTACGCCACAAGAATTGCGCAGGAAACTGCGGAAGCTCATTGAGAGCTTGCCGGAATGACCGTGGTATAATACCTGCCGTACTTCAATTATAATTTATAGCCTATGCAACCAACACAAACCGGTATCGCCACGGCGCTCGCGCTCGCTGTCGTTATTATGTTTTTCATTGTCCCGGGCCTCTGGCCGTTCGGAGCGACTGCGCCAGTAAATGAAACCGCTTCTATAAATCCCGCAAATCCGGCAGTTGCGGGAGCCTCTACCCAAATAACATCAAACACAACCACTATGCCCACTATTGCCGAACCTGTAACAGAATTGATGATGAAGGACGAGGTTGTCGGTACGGGCGCCACTGCGGAGGCGGGCGACACCGTGACCGTGCATTACGTCGGCACTCTCACCGACGGCACCGTCTTTGACGCCTCGCGTCCTCGCGGAGATGAGGGCTTTACCTTCACGCTCGGGGCAGGACAAGTGATTAAGGGCTGGGATCAGGGTGTCGCCGGTATGAAAGAGGGAGGGAAGCGCGTACTCGTCATCCCCGCATCGCTTGCCTATGGCGACCAGGCGATTGGGAACGTTATCCCGGCCAATTCTACGCTCGTCTTTGAAGTAGAGCTTTTGAAGGCACAAAAGATCAGGCAGTGAGGTCTGACTTCAGTTTCAAGATAGAGACCCGTTCAACTTCGCTTAAGGCAAGGGCGGGCACGTTGACCACGTCGCACGGCGTTATCCACACGCCCGCTTTTGCGCCGGTGGGGACGAAGGCGGGTGTGAAGGGTATTTTGCCAGAACAATTGAAGACGCTCGGCGCAGAAGTTGTCCTCGCAAATACCTACCATCTCTATCTCCAACCGGGCGAGAAGATAGTGAAGAATGCCGGCGGACTGGGCAAGTTTATGGGATGGGAGGGGCCGACCATGACCGATTCGGGCGGCTTTCAGGTGTTCTCGCTCGGCGCGGCATTCGGCAAAACCGTCTCAAAATTTACAAGGTTCAACCTTGTAGAAAATGAACCAGTAAGTACGGCGTCAATTTATGACGAAGAAATAGCGAGCCAGCACGGTCAGCTTGCCGTCATCGACGAGGAGGGTGTCTCATTCACTTCGCACCTGGACGGCTCGCTCCACCGCTTCACGCCCGAGCGCTCGGTGGAGCTCCAGCACGCCCTCGGCGCGGATATCTTCTTCGCCTTCGACGAATGCACTGCGCCAACCGAATCGTATGCATATCAGAAAGAGGCGATGGAACGCACGCATCGGTGGGCCGAGCGTTCGCTTAAGGCGCACCGGCAAAATATGAATGCCGCGGGCAAGCAGGCCATCTTCGGCATCGCCCAAGGAGGGCAGTTCGACGACTTGCGTAGGCAGAGCGCGAAAACGATAGCGGATATGGGCTTTGACGGTTTCGGGCTCGGCGGGTCATTTAGCAAAAAATACGGGGATGATTCTCTTGAATCAGCGCTTGCGATGCTGAAGAAATTGCCGGAGGAAATGCCCGTGCACGGCCTCGGCATCGGCGAGCCGAACGACCTGCTCGCGGCCATTTCTGCCGGAGTGGACCTCTTCGACTGCGTCGCGCCGACTCGGCTGGGCCGCCACGGTTCCATTTATACCAAGCACGGCCTCATCCACCTCAAGAACGAAAAATATCGCTCCGACTTCACCCCGTTACCAGATGTAAGACTTCCGATGTCTTACATGGGAACAGAAGGATTTACGAAAGCGTATGTGTCGCATCTCTTACGAAGTGGCGAGATGCTCGGTGCCATCATCGCCTCGCTCCACAATGTCAGCTTCATCCTTAATCTCGTGAAAGGTGCGCGCCAAGCCATCCTTGATGGACGCTTTGACCAATATCGTGCAGACTTCACACGCGATTATTACCGAAAATAGAAAACGGCCAGCTCTGGGCTGGCCGTTTTAGTCGCGAACTGGAATCGATACTACGTAGTCGGGAGCGAGAGTCCGCAGTTCTCGCCGATACTGAAATTCGTGACCTCATTGAGACCATGAAGATCAGTGCGTTCCCGATAAACGAAGACATGGGCAATTTTCCCCTTTCCGTTCCAGTGACTCAAATCGATGAGCACCAGATCATTCAGCAACAGATTTTCGCGCCCCATTGCTACGTGGGGAAGAGTGAAGGACGTGCCGTCACGAAGTTCAATGTACAAACCGTCGCGAGGAGATAGAGCTGTCGCTTCTACTCGCGAGTAAACATGCGGGATTTGCGGTTTCATATGGCGTATCTCCCGAAAAAGTGAATCGGATGCACGATTTGTGTACAATCTCCGAATTCACTATACACTTGCACTATGTCCAGTCAATTCAAACTCCATCTACCATTCCAGCCGGCGGGGGACCAGCCGCAGGCTATAGAGAAGCTTGGAGAAGGGCTCAAGCGCGGTTTACGGCATCAGACCCTTTTCGGCGTGACCGGGAGCGGGAAGACCTTCACCGTGGCGAATGTTATTGCAAAGAATGATAAGCCGACTCTCGTGCTCGCGCACAATAAGACGCTCGCGGCGCAGCTCGCACAGGAGTATCGGGAATTCTTCCCCACAAACGCCGTCCACTACTTCGTCTCCTACTACGACTACTATCAGCCGGAGGCGTATATCGCGCACTCGGACACCTACATTGAGAAAGAGGCGATGATAAACGCCGAGATAGACCGCCTGCGTCACGCGGCGACGCAGGCACTGCTCACGCGCAAAGATGTCATCATCGTCGCATCTGTTTCTGCGATTTATGGTCTCGGTTCCCCAGAGGAATATGAAAAGGTGCACGTTAAACTGGAAGCTGGACAGCTAGAAACTAGAGGCTCGTTAATACGCAAATTAGTGGGAATATATTTTGAGCGCACGAACGTCGACCTCAATCCGGGGCAGTTGCGTGCTATCGGCAACTCGCTTGAATTTATGCCAGTGAACGAGCGCGTTATCTATCGCGTTATCTTCACTGGCGACGAAATCGCGAATGTAGAAAAACTTGACCCAGTATCGCGTGCAAAGTTATCAGAACCAAAAAATGTTTTTGTATTTCCTGCCAAGCACTTCATCACGAGTGAAGAGAAGCGCAATCGCGCAATTGAAGATATTAAATTGGAATTGGAAGAACAGCTCGCCAAGTTTAAGCGTGAAGAGAAGCCGCTTGAAGCCGAGCGCCTGAAGCGCCGTACCCTTCATGACCTTGCGCTCATCCGTGAGCTCGGCTACACAAGCGGTATTGAGAATTATTCGCGCCACTTCGACGGGAGGAAGCCGGGTGAGCCGCCCTTCACCCTCCTCAGCTACTTCAAGCGCTGTGACAAAAAGTTTCTCACCGTCATAGACGAGTCGCATGTCACCGTCCCGCAGATTGGCGGCATGTACGCGGGAGACAAATCGCGCAAGGATGTGCTTGTTGAATACGGCTTCCGCCTCCCCTCGGCGCGCGACAATCGCCCGCTTACGTTTGAAGAATTTGAAGAGCGCGTGGGTCAGGTGCTCTACACGAGCGCGACGCCGGGGCCGTATGAGAAGAAGCATTCAGAACAAACGGTTGAACAAGTCATTCGCCCGACCGGTCTCGTAGACCCCGAGCTCGTCGTGCGCCCTGTTTCCGAAGGCACGGCAAATAGTATGATATATCATACAATTCAGCCGTACAGTGCATACGTCGGTCAGATCCAGGATTTTATTGAAGAAGCAGAAAAGACTATTAAAAATGGCGGGCGCGCGCTCGCGACCACACTCACCAAACAGATGGCCGAAGACCTCTCTGCATTTTTGAGAGAAAAAGGAATAAAGGCCGAATATCTACATTCAGACGTGAAGACGATTGACCGCATTGATATCCTCACCAACTTCCGCAAAGGCGAATTTGATATTCTTGTCGGTGTGAACTTACTCCGCGAGGGGCTGGACCTGCCCGAGGTGGAGCTCATCGGCATCTTGGATGCAGATAAAGAGGGCTTCTTGCGCTCCGAGACATCGCTTATACAGACCATCGGGCGCGCCGCGCGTAATATCCTCGGTCGCGTGATTCTCTACGCTGATGTGATGACCGACTCTTTGGAGCGCGCTATCGGCGAGACGAACCGCCGTCGGGCGCTACAGGTCGCGTACAACGAGAAGCACGGCATCACGCCGAAGACGATTAAAAAAGAAATTCACGATATCGCCGCGTCTATACGTACGGAGCATCAGCGTACGATTGATGAACTACTCGTGTTGGATACGCTTGCGTATAAAGACGACCCGAAGGAGTTTATTAAGAGAAAGAGGGAAGAGATGAGTGAGGCTGTAGAGCAGTTAGACTTTGAAACCGCCGCGCTTATCAGGGACGAAATCTATAAGCTGGAGGGCATCGGTCCTCGCGCTCGCAAACCCCGCACGCGCAAACCCCGTTAGAAATCTGATTTCTAACGGGGCAAACCGTTTTCAGGCAGTTGAAAATAAAAGCCGCCGAGATCCATCTGTTGGATGAGCCCAACAATCTCGACGACTTTCTCGGGGTTCCTCACGGTAACCCATTCCTCCTCGCGGAGGTATCCATTTAACTAGCCCCTGCCGTTCTCAAGCCCGTAAGCTTGCGGGAGGGATTTCGGGTAGGAACCACCCTGCTCACCAACGGAGAGTATAGGTCTAAAGATTAAAATACGCAATAATTGTGATATAGTCATACTGTACCTGCCCCGCCACGGGCAGGAGTTTCCAATGAAAAAGACAACCCAGACACCCAACAAGAAGAGCGACCCCGACGCGCGACAAGCGGTCGGGGCAGGTTGGCTCACCGTGAAGGGTGCGCGTACGCATAATTTGAAGAATATTACGGTAGAGATGCCGCGAGGCGCGATGACGGTTATCACCGGCCTGTCGGGGAGCGGTAAGTCCTCGCTCGCTTTTGATACTATCTTCGCCGAAGGCCAGCGGCGTTATGTGGAGTCGCTCTCTGCGTATGCAAGGCAATTCCTCAACCAGATGGCGAAGCCGGATGTGGACGAGATATCAGGCCTCTCACCGGCCATCTCCATAGATCAGAAGAGCCGTTCTAATAATCCGCGCTCAACGGTTGCGACGGTGACTGAAATTTATGATTATCTACGCGTGCTCTACGCACGCGCAGGTCAGCCCTATTGCATCCACCACGATGTGCCCATAACTAGACTGTCCAAGGAGGAAATCATAAAAATAATCTTCTCGAAGTTGGAAGCTAGGGGCTGGAATAATCCAAACTCCAGCACCCAGATTCCAGCATCCAGAGTGATGGGCGTCCCTGTTGATAGGCGCTCCATCACGATTTATGCACCGGTCGTGGTCGGCAGGAAGGGAGAGTACTATCAGCTCCTTTATGACCTTCTCGGCAAGGGGTACGAGCGAGTCGTGGTAGACGGTAAGGTACATTCGCTCCGCGAGAAGATAGTGATGGAGCGTAACAAAGTACACAGCATTGATGCAGTTGTGGATTCTATTTATGTTACGGAGTTCGCGCGGTCTACACAGAGCGCCCGCGAGCGTCTCTCTGAAGCGCTTGAACTCGCACTCAAGCAGGCCAACGGCCTCGTGAAGATACAGCACGCCGACGGTACGATAGAAACGCTCTCATCAAAATTTATCTGTCCGGAGGACGGCGCGTCGTTCCCCGAGGTGGAGCCGCGTCTCTTCTCATTCAATTCGCCCTACGGCGCGTGCCCCGAATGCCACGGGCTCGGGACTGAATCGCTCTTTTCGGACACATCGTGTCCTACATGCGAGGGGAAGCGTTTGCGTCCCGAAGCACTTCGTGTTTATTTAAAGAGTAAGAAGGATAAGACACTTGGCAAATCAATAGTGGACTTCACGAATATGTCTATCCGCGAAGCAAAGGACTTTGTGGATTCTATTGAACTTTCTGAAATGAAGTTTGATATTGCGATGCCGATTTTGAAAGAGATTGAGAGCCGTCTCACCTTTATGTTGAATGTCGGTCTGGATTATCTCACGCTCAACCGTTCTGCCGCCACTCTCTCTGGCGGCGAGGCACAGAGAATACGTCTCGCTTCACAGCTCGGGAGCGGGCTCACCGGCGCTCTCTACGTGCTTGATGAACCGACCATCGGGCTCCACCAGCGCGACAACGCTCGGCTCATTAAGACATTGCTTATTTTGAAAGAGCTCGGGAACACCATTCTCGTCGTAGAGCACGACGAAGATACCATTTATTCTTCCGACTATATCGTAGACATCGGCCCGGGTGCGGGCATTCACGGCGGTGAGGTCGTCGCCTCGGGCTGGCTGGACGATTTATTGACTGCGAAGAAAAACGAGTCTGATTCGGTCACGCTCTCATATCTGCGACAAGAAAAAGAGATTCCCGTGCCCGAGACGCGCCGCACGAGCGAGAAGGGGTGGCTGAAGGTGCGTGGGGCGACCCTGCACAATCTCGTGAATCAGAATATTGACGTACCGCTCGGCAAGCTCGTCTGCGTCACCGGCGTCTCGGGGAGCGGGAAGTCTACGTTTCTGTATGATATTTTGCACCGCAACATTGCTGGGCGATTCGCACGTCGTGAAGCAAAGTTAGAGCATATCGCGTCCTTGACTGGCACCGAATACGTCGGACGCGCTATCCTCATAGACCAGTCGCCCATCGGTCGCACCCCGCGTTCTAACCCGGCGACCTACACCGGCGCGTTCACGCACATCCGCGACCTCTTCGCCGCCACGCCGGAGGCGCGCGCGAGAGGGTGGAAGCCCGGTCGCTTCTCCTTCAACGTCCCCGGCGGTCGCTGTGAGGCCTGCCAAGGCAACGGCTCTATCGCGGTAGAGATGCATTTCTTGCCCACGGTGTATGTGACCTGCGATATCTGCATGGGGAAGCGTTTTATGAAAGAAACATTGGAGGTGACGTTCCGTGGAAAAAATATCTACGACGTGCTCCAGATGACGATTGAAGAAGCGGAGAAGTTTTTCGGCGACATTCCCGCTATCAACGAGCGCTTGATGAGTTTGAATGCAACGGGGCTTGAATACCTCACGCTGGGGCAGAACGCGACGACGCTCTCGGGCGGTGAGGCACAGCGGGTCAAGATAGCGAGCGAGCTCTATCGCTCGCAGACGATGAAGACGATTTATCTGCTTGACGAGCCGACTGTCGGCCTTCATTACGAAGATGTGAAAAAGCTTATTGAGATACTGCAGGAGCTCGTGCGGCGCGGCAACACGGTCGTGGTGATTGAGCACAATCTTGATGTCATAAAGAATTCCGACTACGTGATTGACTTCGGTCCCGACGGCGGCGCAAAGGGCGGTAAAATAGTGGCGAAAGGCACGCCTGAAGAGGTCGCTGGCACAGAAGGCTCGCACACGGGCGAGTATCTTGATAAAATTTTGAAGCGTCACAAAAAGAAATAGTATGGTATGAAAAGCAAAACAAAAAACACCTATTCGTATCCCATGGAGATTTCGAATGAAGTCAGAATCACATACGACGAGTCGCCAGCACATGTAGGTAATCTGGCGTACTCAGTTGATTTTATTTGTAAGGAGGGAACGGAAGTAAAAGCTACAGAGGACGGTATCGTTGTAGATCTCAAATCTGATTCGGACACAGGCGGAGAGGATCAATCAATGGAACCTCTCGGAAATTTTATTGAAATCCAGCACGAAAATGATGAATATTCCGAATACGAACACCTAAAAAAGAATGGAATGATGGTTAAAATCGGTGATCGCGTTAAGAAAGGTCAGATTATCGGTCACAGCGGTGCAACCGGTTGGCTAGCACATCTAGGTCCACACCTGCACTTTATGGTCGGGGAATATGGGAATCTTGATGAGTACAAAACCTTGTCTATTGTATGGAAAGAAGCGAACTAAGTAAATTCGACCTGCCGGATGTGCCGGGGGTGTATCTCTTTAAGCAGGGAAGGAAGGTGCTGTATGTCGGCAAAGCGACATCGCTGCGCGACCGCGTGCGTTCTTATTTTGACGATGATTTGATTACGACGCGCGGGCCGCGCGTGGTAGATATGGTGACAATGGCCGACAAGGTCGCGTTTGAGCCGACGCCGACGGTGCTGGAGGCGCTCGTGCACGAGGCCGCGCTTATTAAGAAATATATGCCGCACGCAAATGTGGACGGCAAAGACGACAAGACCTTTCTCTACGCAGTCATCACACAGGAAGATATTCCGCGCGTGCTCGTCGTGCGAGGCAAGAGTATCAATTTCAAGAATCGCACAGCACTACTCCCTACAACCTACAACCTACAATCTATTTTCGGTCCATTCCCGTCAGGAACGCAACTGCGCGAGGGCCTGCGCCTCATCCGCCGCATTTTTCCTTTCTTTGATACCTCCAAACCTGTAGGAGCAAAGGGGAAACACCAAGCAGCACACATAGAATTCAATACGCAAATCGGACAGTACCCGCGTGGCATGAGGTTTACCTTAACATCGCCTATAGGACAAAATAAGGTAAACCTCAAAATGTATCGGAAGTCAATACGGAAAGTAATGTTGTTCCTCTCTGGGCGCGGAAAAGAATTGCGGCGTAAGCTTGAACGCGAGATGCGCGAGGCCGCGCGCGAAGAACGTTTTGAGGACGCCGCCGAGGCGCGTCGCGAACTCTTCGCGCTCGACCACATCCAAGACGTCTCGCTCATCAAAGACGATGCTCGATGTTCTTATGAACAGCCGACCGTCAAAGATAAGAATATGCGGATTGAGGCGTATGATACGGCGCATTTGAGCGGGACCAATGCGATTGGAGTGATGACTGTTGTGGTAGATGGTATGCCGGTTAAGAAAGAGTATCGGACCTTCCGCATCCGCGGAGTGAAAAAGAACGATGACATCGCGTCGCTGAAAGAAATTCTCTCGCGCCGATTGAGACACCCGGAATGGCAATTTCCAAAAGTAATCGTGGTGGACGGAGGGAAGACGCAGAAAAAAGAGGCCGAAAAAGTTATTAAAGAGGCCGGGTTCAGTATCCTAGTAGCCGCAGTCGTGAAAGACGAGCGGCACCGTCCGCGCGAAGTCATAGGAGCGCGGGCGGCCGGCATCTCCGAGGCCGATGCCGTCCTCGCCAACGCCGAGGCGCACCGCTTCTCGCTCTCTTGCCACCGCCGCGCCCGCTCACGGGCTATGCGTTCATAAGTGTTTGGTATACTTACCCGCATGCAAACCATCGTCGGGGTGTTGCGGGGCGGGCCAAGTCGCGAGCATGAGATCTCGCTCCGGAGCGGAGCGGCGATGCTCGCGAACCTGCCAGAGGAGCGATACGATGCTCGCGATATTTATATTGACAGAAGCGGACAATGGCACGACCGCGGCCGCCCGACGGCGCCCGAGCGCGTCTTGCGCCAAATAGATGTCGCGCTCCTCCCGCTCCACGGAGAATATGGCGAGGGCGGGGAAGTACAGAGACTCCTTGAACGTTTCGGAGTGCCCTACAGCGGTGCCGACGCCTTCGGCTCGCATCTCGCGCGACACAAGGTTATCGCGAAGGCGCGTGCGCGCGACGCCGGATTCCTCACGCCAGACTTCCGTTACGTAGAACGCGCCGAAGATATTGAAGCGGGAGCAAAAGATGTCATCCGCAGTTTCCATCAGCCAGTTGTCGTGAAGCCAATTGCGTGGGGCTCGTCGGTCGGCATCTCTATTGTCGGCGGCTACGCGCCAGTGCTCGCCGCCATTCGGAAACTTTTTGCCGAGAGAGCCGAGAGCGTCGTCGTTGAAGAATATATCCGCGGCAGGGAGGCGACGGCCGGCGTCGTAGAGGGACTGCGCGGTGAGACGCTCTACGCGCTCCCGACAGTTGAAATCATTCCTCCCGCCGGCGACTTCTTCTCCTACGAATCCAAATATTCTGATGAGACAAAAGAAATCACTCCCGGCCGCTTCACGCGCGTGGAGAACGAAGAGATGCAGAGAATCGCGAAGATGATGCATCGCGCGCTGGAGCAGAAGCATTACTCTCGGACGGACTTCATCGTGTCGCCGAGGGGCATCTACTTCTTGGAGACCAACAGCGCCGCCGCGGTGGGGCTCACCGCCGGGTCGCTCCTGCCAAAGTCGCTCGCCGCCGTCGGCGTCACGTTCCGCGACTTCCTCGCACATCTGGTCAACCTCGCGTTGGGGAGATAGAACATGAAGAAACCAGATATAGAGCGCGTTGCGGAATTCATGCGTCTTCTCCACGCCTTCCAATCAGTGGAACGCGTGATTCCCGCACCCAATCTAACTCGCAAGGAGAATGATGTTGAACATTCGTATACGCTGACGATGTTTTGTTGGTATCTCAATGATGCGCTTGAACTCGGGCTCAATAAGAACAAGCTACTCGAATACGGTCTTGTACACGATTTTGTAGAAGTATACGCTGGCGATACCTATGTGTTTGATCAGGAACGTAAAGAAACAAAACACCAGCGCGAGGAAGAGGCGCGCATACGCATTGCGGCGGAATTCCCAGAATTCAAGAGTTTGCACAAGGCCATTGAGCGGTACGAGAGCCAAGGAGATCCTGAAGCAATGTTTGTTTACGTCGTAGACAAATTGGTTCCTATGGTCACCAACTATCTCCAAAATGGTCACAGCTGGAAGGAAATGAATGTACAGCACGAGGAACTTTTTGCGCTTAAGCGACGAACTATCAAAAATCATGAGCAGGTACGTGAACTACTGGAGCAACTCATCCAAGAAATCGAACCGCGTTGGAACGATTTTTTCAATACTTGAATTAGCTTCAGATTATCGGCCAGAAATGATAGGGTAGAGAAGTCGGGCCCCTATCTTCGCGGACTCGATACATACCCTTCGTTCGGCGAAAGCGAATAATTGCGGACACTCATTCGCTTTACCTCACTCAGGGCCTGTAGCTCAATTGGTAGAGCGCCTCATTTGCAATGAGGAGGTAACCGGTTCGAAACCGGTCAGGTCCACCATGAAACCACAGCATTTTGATATTCTTGGTTCGTTAGCATTCGCGTACGTGACTGTGTTCGCAGTTTATTCGTTAACGCACGGAGGAGACGTACCGACATGGAGCATCATCCTCCTCGCTATAATCGGGATTGCTGGACTTACGGTAGATGTACTGATTGTCTATCGTTATTTTATTCGGAAGCAATAAATGTTGGTCGGGCCGCCGGGAATTGAACCCGGTCTACACGCACCCGAAGCGTGCGTACTACCGGCATACTCCGGCCCGTTTACCCCGAACTCTGTCGAGGGGGTGCGCTCTATAGGATTCGAACCTATGACCTTCCGCGTGTGAGGCGGACGCTCTAACCAACTGAGCTAAGAGCGCGCACAAGCACAATATCACATCGGGCTATCGGGAATCGAACCCGATCTATTCAGCACCATTTTCACATGTCGGGATACCCGGAATCGAACCGGGACTACAGCCACCCCATGGCCGCGTACTACCACTATACGATATCCCGTTCAAAATGGTGCTGGACGTACTACCGGTATACTATAGCCCGTTCGCCTTTTGGAGTGTAGCAAACGTCTCTCGTTTCTGGTATTTTTATTCCACGGGCCTATAGCCCCTCACACGAAACAACCTCGCTATGTTCTACGTTTATGTACTTCGCAGTCGTAAAGATGAAAAGTTATATATTGGATACACAGATGACCTACGCCGCCGATTATCCGAACATAACAAAGGGTTAAGTCGTGCCACAAAGTCGCGAATCCCGCTAGATTTGGTATATTACGAGGCGTACGCATCGCAGGCTGATGCTAAAGTGCGCGAGAAGCGACTCAAGTCTTCGGCCGGTGCGAACACAGCACTCAAACGTCGATTGCGGGACAGCCTGCGATAAGGATGTTTCGTGTGAAGGGGCCTATAGTAAAGTGGTATTACGCGTCATTCGCATTGACGAGGCGGGAGTCCGATTCTCCCTAGGTCCACCACTTCGCTCGTAGAGTACTACGAGCTTCGCGGTGCAAGCACCATGTCAGAAAATTACGTAGACAAACCGTGTTCACTACTTGGCGAAGTGGTGCCCCGCGAAGCTATACTAGCGGAGTGGGGCCTATGTATTACGTTTATATTTTAAAAAGTGGGAAAGATGGTAGCCGATACATCGGGGTTACTGAAGATTTGAAACGTAGATTATCAGAGCATAACAATGGTGGCTCTCGCTACTCCAGCAATAAACGACCGTATAAAATAATCTGGTATTCAGCATTTGTCGTTAAAGCCAGAGCACATGAATTTGAGAAATATCTTAAGTCGAGCTCGGGGTATGCTTTTTCTAAGAAACATTTGTTATAGTGCGACACACGGGCCTGTAGTTCAGCGGTAAGCAGAGCTTTCTGCTTCGGCGCTCGGCAGAAGTAAATACGCAGACGCATTCACTTCGCCTTACTTCTTGCAGTAGAACGCATCCATAGCATCATGTTATTCTTCCTCACGCAGGGCCCGTAGCTCACTTGGTAGAGCGCCGCCATGGCATGGCGGAGGCAAGGGGATCGTAACCCCTCGGGTCCACAATCGCTTGACAGCGCATGCTATACTCTGGGACGGTCGAGATTATCAGCCATTATCTCTTACGACCACCATGGAACCTGAAACAACGAATACGTGCGATAAGTGTGGCCACGAGCACGTTACAGGCGAGAAGTGCTCCGAGTGCGACTGCATGGGTTAAGGGCTGATTTCTCACAACGTAAAGCCCCGTCCTCCGAAGTGAGGACGGGGCTTTGCGCATACAGCTTTGCCTTTATTTCATGTGCGCCGAGACGAGCTTGGTCATCTCAAACATCGTGACCTCGCCCTTGCCGCCGAAAACAGCCTTCAGCTTGTCATCGGCGAGGATATTGCGCTTATTCGCCGGATTCTGAAGATTGTTCTTCTTGATATATACCCACAGCTGTTTGACCACTTCCGTTCTCGGGAGCGGACCTTTGCCCACAACCGCTTCTAGTTCGGCTGAAAGGGTAAGGGGCTTGGATAGAGCTGGATTTAGTGCCATAGTGAATGAATTGTGTTACGTTTAATAGACTGGGTTATAGTATATAGCATACAAGAGGGGGTATCTGCTACTATGTGTGTACATGCATTCAGGCATTGAAGTCGTTCTCAAGGCGGAGCAACTGGGCTCCGTTTTCGGTTTCCCCATTACAAATTCGCTCATTATGGCGTGGATTGTGATGGCGCTCCTCATTGGCTTCGCTTATTTTTTCGGCCGGTCGCTCTCGCTTGTCCCCGGTCGGCTCCAAGCGGGTGTGGAGTGGGCATTTGAGGGCTCGCTTGTGTATATGACCGAGGTACTGGAGAGCAAGGCGCTCGCACAGCGCTTCTTCCCGCTCGTCGCGTCCATCTTCCTCTTTATCGCGGTTATCAACGAGGTTGAGTTCTTCCCGGGTGTCGGTTCGCTCGGCCTCGTGCATTCGTCAGAATTCTTGCCGTTTCTGCGCGCGTCAACCACCGACCTCAATTTCACCCTCGCGCTCGCACTCATCGCCTTCTTCACCATTGAGGTTACAGGCATCACGATGCTTGGTATTTCCACATATGCGAGGAAGTATGTTAATCTTAAATCGCCGATCGGGTTTGCCGTCGGGCTTATCGAGCTCGTCAGCAATCTTGGTCGGCTCATTTCGTTCTCGTTCCGTCTCTTTGGAAACATTTTCGCAGGCGAAGTGTTGATAATGGTCGCCAGCTACTTCGTACCGTATATCCTCCCGGCGCCACTGATGGGATTTGAGATGTTTATCGGCCTCGTGCAGGCGCTCGTCTTCGCGATGCTGACGCTGTTCTTCATCAAGCTCGCGATCGCGGAGCCCGAAGGGGCACATTAATAACGTAATACACAACATATGGATGTAGAATCAGCACGCATGCTCGGGATGGCGCTCGCGGCCGGTCTCGGCGTCATCGGCCCTGGCATCGGCATCGGACTTATCGGCGGCGGTGCAATGGAGGCTATCGGGAGGAATCCTGAAGCGTCCGGCAAGATTATCTCAAACATGATTCTCGCAATTGTGTTCACCGAAGCATTGGGCATCCTCGCTCTCGTCGTCGCGTTCATCATTAAGTTCGTCTAGCGTCCGTACGTTTGTAGCATGCAACAGCTCCTCGCGGCATTTGGTGTAGATTGGCAACTTCTCGTCGCGCAGGCGGTGAACTTCGGCATTGTGCTCGTCGCGCTCTGGCACTTCCTCTACAAGCCGGTGCTCGCAATGCTCACGAAGCGGCAGAGAGTCGTCGCGAAGGGTGTTGAAGATGCAGAAGAAGCGGGGAGGATGCTCGCCGGAGCAGACACGGAGGTGTCAAAGCGCGTGGCCGCGGCCGACGAGCAGGCAGACGCCATCGTTTCTGCGGCACGCGAGTCTGCCAACATGGAGAAAGTGCGGCTCTTGAAGGAGGCTGAAGCGCGCGCGGCGGCAGTGACGAAGGATGCCGAGGTGCGCGCGAGCGAGATAGCGGCTCGTACGCGGCGCGAGAGCGAGCAAGAAGTTGCGCGGCTCGCCATCCTTGCCGCCGAGAAGATAATACGAACAAAAGTATGATTAAGAATTATGACCTTTTCATCGCACACTTGAAGCGCACCGGACGTCTGAAGCTTCTCCCGCTGGTCCTTCACGAACTGCGAAGCGAGGAGGCGCGCGCGAAGAGACTCTCCTCAAAGACGGAGACTGCGGCGGAGAACCCCTCGCTTATTTCAGGATGGCGCACGCTTGAAAACGGTATGCTCACCGACCGTTCCGGCAAGAGTGCGCTCATAGATATCTATAAAAAAATCACCGCCTGACATGGAATCAATTATTAAAAAAATAGAGGCAGAAATCTCCGCATGGAGCCCGCAGGGCGGCTCCGAAGAGGTCGGCATCGTACGCGCGACCGGCGACGGCATCGCGGAGGTAGACGGCCTCTCAAATGCCGTTATGTCCGAAATGGTGCTCTTTGACCCTACGTTTGACCGTACGCTCGCCGAAGCGCTCAAGGACCCAAGTCCGGTCTACGGTCTCGTGTTGAATCTGGAGGAGGACGGCGTGCGCGCGGTTATTCTCGGCGACGCCTCAAAGATTTATGAAGGGATGCTCGTGCGCCGGCTGAATCGCCTGCTCTCAATCCCGGTCGGCGAGCCGCTTGTCGGCCGCGTCGTGAATCCGCTCGGCGAACCGGTTGACGGCAAGGGGTCTTCAGGAGCGACAGAAATGCGACCCATTGAGCGCGAAGCATACGGAGTCATAGACCGCGCTCCGGTAAATGTTCCTTTGCATACGGGAGTGAAGGCGATTGATGCGATGATACCGATCGGCCGCGGCCAGCGAGAACTCATCATCGGCGACCGCGGGACCGGCAAGACCAGTATCGCGATTGATACCATCATCAACCAGAAGAACGAGCCGGCTAGCACTCGCCCCGTCTGCATCTATGTCGCTATCGGTCAGAAAGAGTCAAAGACGGCAAAGCTCGTCGCCGAGCTTGAAGAACGCGGCGCTATGGAATACACCATTATCGTTACGGCGCCCGCCTCCGCTCCAGCCGCACTCCAGTTCCTCGCGCCTTTCGCGGGCGCGACTATCGGCGAGTACTTTATGGAGCAGGGAAGAGATGCTCTCGTCATTTATGACGACCTTAGTAAGCAGGCGGTCGCGTATCGTCAGATGTCACTTCTCCTGCGCCGTCCGCCGGGCCGCGAAGCGTATCCGGGCGATATTTTCTACCTGCATTCGCGTCTTCTGGAGCGCGCCGCGAAACTCTCCAAAGAGAGGGGAGGAGGGTCGCTGACCGCGCTCCCCATTATTGAGACACAGGAAGGAGATGTCTCGGCGTATATCCCAACGAATGTCATTTCCATCACCGACGGCCAAATCTATCTAGAAGCGAACCTTTTCAATAAAGGCCAGCGTCCGGCTATAAATGTCGGCATCTCGGTCTCGCGTGTCGGCTCTTCGGCGCAGACGAAGGCGATGAAAAAGGTCGCAGGCAAGATTAAGCTGGAGCTCGCACAGTTCCGCGAGCTGGAGGCATTCATGCAATTCTCATCCGACCTGGACGCCGAGACGAAGAAGCGCATTGATGCCGGCCGCCGTATGACCGAAGTTCTGAATCAGGGGCGCGGCGTGCCGCTCCCGTTCCATATGGAAGCCGCAGTCATCTTTGCGGCGACGAACGGCTATCTGGACGCTTTTTCTCCCGAAGAAGTGGGCGCTGTTGAAGCAACACTGCAGGAATATTTCTCGCGAGAAGCGCCGGATGTTCTCGCCGCTATCGGCGAGTCAAAGGAGATTAGTGGACAATTGGAGAAAACGCTTCGTGAGAAATTGGATACATTTGTTGCCCGTCACGGTTCCGAGACATCGAGTGCTCGTACGTAAATATGGCTTTACGAGATATTAAAACGAAGATACAAGCCACAGAGCGTACGCACAAGGTAACGCGCGCGATGGAAGCCGTCTCGGCGGTGAAGATGCGCACAACGCAGAGCACCGCGCTCGCCGGTCGGCCCTATGCGCGCGCGGCTCTCTCTATACTCGCGCGGCTCTCTGGAAGCGCCGATATCATGCGGCATCCGCTCGCGCATGTGCGACGGGCGGAGCGCTGTGCGCTTGTCATCCTCACAAGCGACAAGGGACTCGCGGGCGCGCTCAACAGCGGCGTCATCAAGGCGGCGGCCGAAGCGGTGGCCGCGTACCCGGTCGCGGCCGTCACGGTGTATGCCTACGGCAAGAAAGGCGAAGAATACTTCGCACGCCGCGGCTACCGCATCGCGCGTGCATTTGAGAACAAGCAAGATGTCGTTGAGTTCTCTGTTATGGAGGAGCTTGCGGCGGAGCTCTCACAAGAGTTCATGAAAGAAACCTATGATGAGGTGCTGGTCGCGTACAGCAACTTCAAATCAACGTTTGAACAAGTACCCGCCGTGCGCCGTTTGCTCCCGCTCACGCTCGCGAATATTGAACAACTCGTCAGAGACATCGTGCCGGTGAAAGGGAAGTGGAGCGAGCTCGGACCCATAGAGTCTCCCGCGGCATATTCTATTGAACCGGACGGAAAAGAAGTATTGAATTATCTCATCCCGCGCCTCGTCTCCGTCTCGCTGTACCACTTCTTGCTTGAAGCGAAAGCGTCAGAACATTCCGCGCGCATGGTGGCGATGAAAAACGCTTCGGATAAATCGCGCGAGGTCGCACACGACCTCACGCGCCTTTTCAACAAAATCCGCCAGGCGGGCATCACCCGCGAGGTCTCCGAGATCGTCGGCGGCCGCGAAGCCCTCACCACTTGAATATGTGGAAAGATTTTACAAAATGGTTCAAGGGAAAGACGGAAGTACATAATGAAAAAGCGCGACCATTCTTTCGAGAAGGCGAAGTGTGGTTTGCGGCACTTGGTGCAAATATCGGATTCGAACAAGATGGACGCGGTGAGCAATATTTGCGACCAGTCGTGGTCATCAGAAAATTCAATAAGGAGATTTGCTGGGGTATTCCGCTAACGAAGAATCAGAAGAAAAGTGTCTATTATTTTTCATTCACCTTAAACGATACAACAAGCACCGCTATACTTTCTCAGATTCGCCTTGTAGATGCAAAGCGCCTGTATTACCGTATTGGAACGGTTTCTGAAATTGAGTTTGTTGAAATGAAAAAACGGCTCAAAGCATTACTGCCATGAACCGTCTTTCATTTTTACCCCTTGCGGGGAGGGCCGAAGCCGTTTGTACCGGTATCATAGGGCATACAGAATGGGAAGTCAATGAACTCTGTGGACAAATCGTTTTAACTAAATAAATATGGAATCAATTACTTTTATCACTGGAAATGCGGCAAAAGCCCAATTCTTGAGCGATTATTTCAAGCGCCCATTTGAACACGTAAAGTTAGACCTTCCGGAAATCCAGAGTTTAGATTTACAAGAGGTGGTTGAAGATAAAGCGAAACGAGCTTATGAACACGCCCAGAAGCCCGTACTAGTCGAAGATGTCTCGCTGGTCTTACTCGCGTTGAAAAAAATGCCTGGTCCGTTTATCAAATGGTTCGTCGAGGCTTTAGGGGATCAGGGCATCTGTGATTTAGCAACCCAAATTGGCGATAGGCGCGCGCACGTTGAGATTATATTTGCACTCTATGACGGTACGAATATGCGGACTTTTACCGGCGAGATGGACGGTACGATTGCTGTGGAGCCCGATGGAGCAAGCGGTTTCGGCTGGGATACCGTTTTCATCAATGATGGATATGAGATAACTCGGGCAAAAATGGCGGAAAAAGATAAGGAGGAATGGCGCGTGACAGGAATGAGAGACAAAGCGCTTGTGAAGATGCATGAATATTTTAACAATCAAGAAAAATAATATGAACCCCGTTAGAAATGAAAATATAAATAAAAATGAACACAAAAATCCCGCTATTTCTAACGGGGTGAACGGAGTCATTATAGAAATCATCGGGCCGGTCGTGGACGTGCATTTTCCAACGGAGGATTCAAACAGCCGCAGGCCAGCTATCGGCGACGCGCTCATTATTGAGAAGAGCGGCACGCACGGCCGCATCACGCTTGAAGTCGCCTCGCACCAAGGCATGGACCGCGTGCGCGCCATTTCGCTCAACGAGACAGCGGGGCTCGCTCGCGGCGAGGAGGTGCGGAATACGGGTGCGCCAATCTCCGTCCCTGTGGGCGAAGTCACGCTCGGACGGCTCTTTAACGTGCTCGGCGACCCGGTTGATGGGAAAGGGCCGATGGAGAAGGATGTGAAGCGTCTCCCTATCCATCGCGCTCCGCCCACCTTTGACGAGCAGACGACGAAGGCCGAAGTGTTTGAAACGGGAATCAAAGCGATTGACCTTATCATTCCATTTTTGAAGGGAGGGAAAGTCGGTTTATTCGGCGGCGCAGGCGTCGGTAAGACGGTGCTCATCCAGGAGCTCATCCGAAACGTCGCGACCGAGCACGGCGGCTACTCCGTCTTCGCCGGTGTCGGCGAGCGCGTGCGCGAAGGCAACGATCTCTATCACGAGATGGAAGAGTCCGGAGTGCTCGCGAAGACGGCGCTCGTGTTCGGCCAGATGAACGAAGTCCCGGGCGCTCGCGCCCGTGTCGCGCTCTCGGGGCTTACGCAGGCAGAATACTTCCGCGACGAGGGTGGCAAGGACGTCCTCTTCTTTATGGACAACGTCTTCCGCTTCATCCAGGCGGGCTCCGAAGTTTCCTCTCTGCTTGGTCGCGTGCCGAGCGCGGTGGGTTACCAACCGACTCTCGCTGAAGAGATGGGGAAGCTCCAAGAGCGCATCACTTCAACCAAGAAGGGCTCCATCACCAGCGTGCAGGCGGTGTATGTCCCCGCAGACGACCTCACCGATCCGGCGCCCGCGACGACCTTCGCCCACCTGGACGGCACCGTCGTACTCTCCCGCGCACTCGCCTCGCTTGGCATCTATCCGGCGATTGACCCTCTGGAGTCGTCTTCTGCGGCGCTCACTCCCGATATCGTTGGGACCGAGCACTATCGCGTTGCCAACACCGTGAAGCAGGTGCTCCAGCGCTACAAGGACCTGCAGGACATCATCGCCATTCTCGGCATTGAAGAACTCTCTGACGACGACCGCCAAACGGTCTATCGCGCGCGCAAGCTCCAGAAATTCCTTTCACAGCCGTTCTACGTCGGCGAACCATTTACGGGTACCCCTGGCCAATATGTCTCGCGCGAAGAAACCGTGCGCGGTTTTAAAGAGATTGTAGAAGGGAAGCACGACGATAAGCCGGAGCAGGCGTTCTATATGAAAGGAGGGATAGATCAAGTCTCCGCGTAGCGGAGGTCCTGAACGGAGTGAAGGATATGAAAACGTTCCACCTTACGGTCGCAAAAGTCGGAGAAAATCTCTTTGACGGAAAGGTGATCTCTGTCTCTCTTCCCGGGAGCGAGGGAGTGTTCCAGGTTCTCGCCGAGCACGAGGCATTCGTTTCTGAACTGAAAGAAGGCGAGATGCATATCAGGACTTCAGATGGTCAGATATCTGATTTCCGGCTTCCAGATGGCGGGGTGGCCGAAGTCTCTCGCAACCAAGCGACTGTTCTTCTCTAGCACTTGCGCATATTCCATAAAGCGTATACTGGGGGCATGGACTCCGACGGGGATTCCGAGGGGGGCGGGGATACGAAAGCAAGTATCATAAGTGTTCCCCCGCGCCGCGAAATACCGCATTATCACGGCGATGAAACGCGGGTCATTTTCGTTGTGAGTGCGATTGTGCTTATCGTCGCGCAATCCACCGGCGCGGACCTCCCGCTCTCTACGGCCGGCTCGGTCATGTCCGCCGTCCTGTTGGTCATTGCGGCTGGAGTGACGAATCCGGCACAGCACGGGATACATTGGACGAACGCGTGTATCGCCACCGCTGGCACCATCCTCTTCGGCATCACCGCCATTGACCGTTATCGTGCGGGAGTGAGCATCTTTGAACCCTCTTTCATTTACGTTGAAGCGCTTGCACTCCTCTCGCTCATCGCGCTCTACTTCACCACGCGGACTATCCGCGGTATCCGCATGCGTCCGAAGTTCTGACGTTGTCCCCCGCACCGCTAATGCATTGAGGATTCATAATACTTACGAATAAATTCATGAAGACGTTTTGCCGCTTCCTTTTTGTCCGTATCTGTTCTCTGGAGCATGTAAAGATATGACACCATGATCGCAGAAGCATAGATGACAAAGAAAGAATCCAAATCATGATCAACTTTAAGCCCTCCTTCATTTTCGTAGCCAGCGACAAAAGAGTCAAAAAGTCCCTTGTCACCGCTAAGGCCCCAAATATCTGCACCGATACGGTATAGAGGCATTAACTGATGCTCAATAAGCCACTCTTCTTTCGGAGGGAAGGTATCTATCAAATAGAGTGTCCCATTCGAAAAAATAGCATTTTGACTATGGGAGTCACCGCTGTGCGCAAGTTCATTGCTCAAACGGCCTTCAAACAGCTTACGATTCTTGTTGCGAAAGGCCTCCAAAAAATCACAATATTCCGATGATTCTTCTTTGCTGATGTGTTCAGTTACCGACTGCATCCACTCTCGCAGATCTTTGATCCTATCGGCAAATAGCTGATGATAATTATGACCCTCCACCTTGACCGTCCTTGCCTGTTTTAGGGTTTGTGCAAGTTGCTTGCCCATGGTGAACGCCTCGTCTTTTGTTATTTCGCCGCGCATCAACTTCTCGAACAACACATCGTTCGCATCAACACGGTTCATGACGATAAGGAGCTCCTCCGCCGCATCGATAAGTTTTGTGAACTGTAATTGGTCGTCGTGCACCCTCACCCCTTTCAGTTCAAGGTAGATAGACGGACTGAGAGAATGATTCCATTCAAAGTCACGTTTTGTGAAGTTGAAACGTGCGTCTCTGTCTGATAGGTCGCGGAACCCTTTATTGAAAAAATCGTTGTCGTTTTTGTAAAGCTTATACACGGTGTCATCAAAAACGAACACATTGGAAATGACTGTCTCAATGTGGAGTGGCGACTTATTTTCTCCCGGTACCTTGCCGCTTTCGAGCAAGGTCAGGATATTTTTTTGAGAATACGACACGAACATAGCTTAACAACTCGGTCCTAAAATAGAAAGCGCGGGCGACAAGGGATTCCCTCTGTCGTCCGCGCTTGGACTCGCGTCAATTGCAGGCCTTCACCGCTTCGACCAGGAGGTCGTGGATGTGCCCGTTGGACATCAAATGCCCGGCAATTTTGTTGTCGCTGTAGTGTAGCGGTTCGCCGAAGATGTCCGTCACCTTGCCGCCTGCCTCCGTCACGATGATGTGGCCGGGGGCAGTGTCATGATGCTTGGTGCCCGGGAAGACCGTCCCCGCGAATTCGCCCGTCGCGACCGCGACCTCGATGTAACCGATGCTGCAGATGTTGACGAGTGTGACGCCGCGCTCCTCGAGGTACTGACAGACCTTAAGGACGTTGTACGGGCAGGCGCCTGGAGGGTCATTAGGCCAAGACACGTACCCGACGATTGGTCGGTCTTTGCGCGTTGCCACGCGCGAAACCTTGAGCCGCGTCATGTTCAGCCACGCGCCCTTGCCTTTTTGGGCGGAGTACATGCGGTCGGTGAAGGGGTCGTAGATGACACCCATCACTGGCTCGCGTCGGTACATGAGACCGAGCATGAACGTCGCCACCGGCATACCCCACGTGTAGGGAAACGTGCCGTCGACGGGGTCGCACATGATCTGCCACGGACTGTCAGTCCGGTCGCTTTCTTCTTCACCGACGATGTCGACTTCGGTTGAAAGCTTGCGGATGTGGCTGATCACGAGGGCATTGATCTCGGTATCGGCCGCCGTGAGCGGGGTCGTGTCGGTCTTCACCACGCGCTCCATACCGAAATGCGTAAAGTAGGTCTTCATAACACCACCTGCGAGGTACGCAATCTCACAAAGTTGGTCGAGCCGCACTGGAATGCGCATGATGCTTTTTCCTTTTCATCAGGTTAATCGGGGAGGAAGGACTCATTTCCAAGGAGACAATAGCATAGCATTGTATTTTCGTCAAGGTCGCCGTAATTGCCCTAAAATCGCTAGTGGTGCATAAGTGGTTGTGTTTTCATACGGGTTTTGTATTATTGAAAGTGGCGTGCGACGGTTCTTTCTCACGATTCTCCGGCACACGCTGTTTCAACGTGCTGTTCCTTTAACTCCTGATGGAGGCGGTTATGGCTACGAAGAAGGCGCTGTCAGTGTGGGCCAATACGGCCTAACGTCGACCCGCGCCAAGAAAGAAAACTGCGAAAAAGAAAGCGGTAAAGTAGGCCAAAAACAAGAAGACCCGCAAACAAAGCGGGCAAAAGGGGGTACCTGTTGGATTGGACGGGGACCCCCTTTAAAAATTCCAATGTTATAATTCCCCTATGTCATTCCAGAGCTTTCTTCTCAACCAATACGCGAAGTGGAAGATGAAGGGCGTGCCCAAGGAGCAAAGGGAGCAGATGACCGCGCTTGTGACGAAGGACCCACAGCTCTTTAAGAAAATCGGCGAAGAAATTGAGCGGCGTAAAAAGGGCGGCGAGAGCGAGATGAAGGCGTCAATGGAGGTGATGAAGAAGTATCGCGCCGAGCTCTCGGTGCTGATGCAAAAGAAATAATACTATGTCGACACTCATTACATTTCTCGTATTCTGCCAAACGCTCGGCGCGGGCATCGGTGTCGCGGCGGCAATCTGGAGCGAGTTCACCTATATACGGGCGATGCGGGACGGGACGGTAGACAGCGCCGAGCGCGCGCATCTTAACATCATCGCCCACGGTCTGCGCTACGGCATGGCGCTCCTCCTACTCGCGTCTCTTGGTCTCGTCGTCGCCTCGTATACCCAGCACGCGGCGCTTCAACCGGCTCTCTCTCCAACCTACTGGACGTTTATCGCGTTCGCGTTTGTGGTCATCGGCGTTTCGTGGGCGCTCTCGCGCCGACGTCTGTCCTTCCCACTCGGCTCCGCATCTCTCTTTACGGCATGGTGGTTTCTTCTCTACCTCTCGTTTGGGTGGCTGCCCTCGCTCTCCTTCGGCGCCGCCATCATGTCCTATATCGTGATGACCGCGATTTTCTATGCGGTGCTCTACTACGCGCGCCGCCTCGCGAAACCCTAGACACTCGCTCAATTTTTTAGTACATTCACATTCTATGCAGGAGCCAAAGGTTGCCGAAATATTGTCGCATCCGGCTGTCTCCATCATTTCCCTAGTGGATGCTGTTATAGAGCAGGCCTACGCACGCGGCGCATCCGATATCCATATTGACCCAAGCCGGAGTGAGCTACGGATGCGCCTGCGCATTGATGGGGTGCTCCAGGAGGCGCAACTCTTGCCCAAGAACATCCATTCCGAGATAATTTCGCGTATCAAGGTCCTCTCGGGCATGCGCACTGACGAGCATCAGATGACGCAGGACGGCCGCTTCCGCCACCAATTCCCAAACGGAGAGACACTTGATATCCGCGTTTCTATCGCCCCGACCTACCACGGAGAGAACGTCGTCCTCCGCCTCCTCTCGGACAAGGCGGCGAACTACACGCTCGAGATACTCGGCTTCAGCGCTGTTGACCGCACGAAGATGCTCGCCGCCATTAGGCGACCCAATGGAATGATTCTCTCCACCGGTCCGACCGGTTCGGGCAAGACGACAACCCTGTACACGCTCATTAAAATGCTTAATTCGCCGGAAGTCTCTATCGTCACCATTGAGGACCCTATTGAGTACGCGGTAGACCGTGTGGAGCAGATACAGGTAAATCCTCGCACAGGACTCACCTTCGCCAATGGGCTCCGCTCCGTCCTGCGTCAGGACCCGAACATCATCATGGTCGGAGAGATACGCGATTCAGAAACCGCCTCCATCGCCGTCAATACCGCGCTTACCGGCCACCTCCTCCTCTCAACGCTCCACACTAACGATGCCGCAACCACGCTCCCGCGCCTCTTGGATATGGGCATTGACGCCTACCTCGTTGCGTCAACCATCAATATCGCCATCGGCCAACGGCTCGTCCGCAAAATCTGCCACGAATGCAAAGAGGAGTGGGTCGTCAACACAGCGGCGGAAGAGACGCTCGCCGCCATTCCGCTCAAGACACCGGTTAAAGAAGGGGACGTTTTCTATCACGGCAGGGGGTGTAGAGCATGCGGGGACTTCGGCTACACCGGCCGGCTCTGCATCAGCGAAGTCCTTGTCGCCGATGCGGCTATCCGCGAGGCCATCATGCGCAAGGCCTCTGCGGCCGAGTTGCGCAAGCTCGCTATCAAGGGGGGCATGACCACGATGCTTGAAGACGGCTTTGCCAAAGCGCGCGAGGGTCACACGAGCATTGAAGAAGTACTTCGCGTTGTCTATGAGTAAGGCGCCGTTTTTGGTTTTCTCCATCTCCAGTTTCTCCTTCATTCGCTTCTCAACCAAAGAGCAGACCCTCTTCGCCAAACGAATGTCGTTTCTCGTGAAGGCGGGCGTGCCGCTCATCGAATGTCTCCATCTCATCCGCGCGCAGACGAAGTCAAACAGCAAGAAGCGCGTCTACGATTCAATCATCGCTGATATTGCCAACGGACAATATCTCTCAACCAGTCTCGGGAAGTTCAAACGTTTTTTCGGCGAATTCGCGATTAACCTCATCCGCGTGGGCGAAGAGAGCGGCATCTTAAGCCAGAATCTCGCGTATCTCGCTGACGAACTTGAGAAAAAGCATGAGCTTCAGCGCAAGGTCATCGGCACGCTTGTCTACCCCGTCTTCATCACGGTTGCGACCTTGGGCGTTACCGCGATGCTCACGGCCTATATTTTTCCGAAGCTGATGCCGATATTCACGAGCCTCCATGTGGATTTACCCTTGACCACTCGCGTACTCATCGTTCTCTCGGCATACCTGCGTGACTGGGGTCTGCTCACGCTTCTCGGTTTTGTCATATTCGTTGTCGCGCTCCTCATTATTCGCAACCGCTTTGAGCCGGTACGCACATTCGGCGACCGTATTCTGCTTAAGATACCGCTCGCGGGAAACATCGCACACGCCTACAATCTCACCAACTTTTGCAGAACGCTCGGTCTCCTCCTCAAGAGCGGGCTTACCCTGACCGCTTCACTTGAGATAACCGGCCAGACGACGAAGAATCGCCTCTACCGAAAGGCCTGTTTTGATATTTCAAAGCAAGTGATGCGCGGAGAGACGCTCTCAAAGGGTCTCGGCGACCGACCGAGGCTGTATCCTGACATCCTCACTCACATGGTCGCGATAGGAGAGAAGACGGGCAGTCTCTCTACGACGCTCGCGTATCTCGGCGAAATGTACGAGGGCGAGACTGACGACTTCGCTAAGGGCCTTTCAAGCTCAATAGAGCCGGTACTTATGGTGATGATGGGACTTATGGTCGGGACCATCGCCGTCGCAGTCATTACGCCTATCTATGAAATCACCCAACATCTCTCGCCGAAGTAGTATGAGCGGCTTACCACGAGCGCGGTCTAGTGGCTTTACTCTGCTAGAACTGATTGTGACAGTTGCGATTTTTTCTATTCTCATAACCCTCGGGCTCTTTATGAGTTTTGAGACTTTCCGCGGCGCCTCTCATCGTTCCGAAGTGGATGTCATCGTGAGTTTATTCCAAAAGGCGCGAAGCCGCGCAATGAACAATATTGAGCAAAGCACGTGGGGCGTCTGTTACATCGCACCCAACTACGTACTACTGAAAGGCCTCGTCGCCTGCGATGTGGCGTATGTTGTTGATACCGTCAAGGCGAACGAGGTTGTCGCCGCCGCGTCGGACTTCAATACGATGTTTCCCGTTGTGATATTTTTGCAGTTAAGCGGCTCAACAGATGAGACGACCGTGGAGGTCAAGCAGAATGCCCGTACATCAACTATTTCTATCAATGAAGCAGGCACGATTATTTGGTAAATGGAACAGGAACAAGGGAATGAGCACACTTGAGCTCCTCATCGCCTTCGCCATACTCACGCTCGCTATCGCGGCAGTCGTCCTCGTCATCTTCGGGAACCAGTCCCTCGCTATAGACACCCAGACCAACATTGAAGCTTTGAGCCGTGCGCAGGCGGGGCTTGAGTCTGCACGCGCCGCTTCTCGCTCTGACTTTGCTTCGCTCCAATCAGCCGTCGCAACAAACGATGATATGTATACAAAAAGCATCACCGTCACAGACATATCTCTTTCTACCAAGCAAGTGACGAGTTATGTCAGTTGGTCAGAAGGCGGTCTCGTGTCGTATGTCACGTTGTCAACAATACTGACCGACTGGCTCAATCCGGCGAACAAGTGCAACCCGATTATTTCAGGAAATTGGAAGAAACCGCAATCGCTGGGCTATTTTGACCTTCCAAGTATTGAGGATGCGACAGGAGTGCATGTCGGCGGGACAAAGGTCTATCTCACGTTGAATCCGAGTGCCCCGGAAACAGACGATTTTTATATCGTGGACGCAAGCGACACATCTCTTAAGCCCATGCCGGAGTTCAGTTCGTTCTCCACAACCTATGGGCTGACCGATGTGGTCGTCTCTGGTCTTGAAGCATATGTGACGGCCGACAGCCAAGTCGCCCAAGTACTCGTTATTGACATATCAGATTACACCACCCTTGACCCTTCAAAGATAGAAAAAAAGGTTGACCTAACCGCGTTGGGCGACAGTGCGGTGGGGAAGACGCTCGCGTACGCAGACGAAAGACTGTATGTCGGACTCACCAAGTCAAGCGGCAAAGAGTTCAGGGTCCTCGATGTCTCAACTCCTTCCTCGCCTTTGGAAATCGGCTCCGGTTATGAAATTGGCGCGGCCGTAAACGAGATTCTGATAGATAATGACATCGCGTATCTCGCGACCGCCTCGTCTACGCCGCTTATTGTCCTGGACATCTCGGGTCCTGTTCCGACCCCGATAGACGAATACGCTCCGCCTTTGTCAGTGCTCTTCGGACAGAGTCTCGCACGCAACTCTGACAACACGAGGCTTTACTTCGGCCGTACGGGCGGCAATGCGAACCCAAAACTTCTTGCCTTTGACCCAGCCGACCTCTCAACGCCCGCGTGGACGATGAACATGAGCAAGAATAGCGGCGTCTACACCATGACGCTTCGTAGCAACTTCTTATTTATGACAACGGCAGACCCTGACGATAGCCTGCAAATATGGGACGTTTCAAGTCCTTCGTCTCCTCCCACACGCTTTGATACCGACCCTCTGAATATCCAGCAGGACTCGACTGCTGGCGCGGACTGCGCCGGCAATCTGCTCTATGTCGGACAACATGGCCAGCGGGTTCTGCAAATTATCGGACCATCATGAACAGAGGATTCACCCTTATTGAAGCAGTTATTTACATAGGACTGTTCAGCCTTCTCATGGTCGGCGCGATTACGACAGTCTACGAGCTCTTGCAGGGGAGCGCCGCCACAAGTGCCAAGACAATGGTGCAGGATGAGGGAAACTTCGTTTTGCGCAAGATAAGTTGGGCGCTCTCCTCTGCCGCGAGTTTCAGCATTCCCGATTCGCGCGAGCTCGTTGTTATCCAACAGAGTGGTTCAACCGTAGATATAAAGCTTGAAGGAGCCAAGGTGGCGATACGTGAGAGCTGGGCTTACTTTCTGCCGCTCACCACAGAGAATGTGGCCGTGTCGGATCTGGTGTTTGAGGAGATACCCGCCAGCGGCGGGGCTCCCGCTGGCGTGAGAGCGACGACAACTATCAACGGTCTTGATTTCGCCATCACTAAATATTTACGAAAATGAGAACGTACCAACGCGGATTTATTGCGCTCATGTCCGCCATCATCATTTCGGCGGTATTGCTCATCACTATCGTCAGTGGAGGTTTTACTGGATGGAATAGCCGGTTCAGTGTTTTTGATTCTGAATCCAAAGACCGAAGCGCCGCGCTCGCCGATGCGTGTTTGGACACAGTCCTGCTCCGGCTCGCATATGACGCGACGTACGAGGGAGGAGAGACGATTCTTTTGGGCGACGACAGCTGTGAAATCCTCGCGGCCCAAAATCCGTTCGGCAATCCGCGGGTGTTCCCCATCCAAGCCGTATTTAACCGGGCGTATACCAATGTATTGGTTACCATAGACATAATTAGCCGGGAGATAATCTCCTGGGAAGAGATAGCTACCCTGTAAAGCTACATAAAACTGTGGTGTATACTAAGCCCGTCAGCCCTAATTTATGTATCAATGAAAAAACTCAAGAAGGGATTCACGCTCATAGAGATTTTGGTTGTCATCGGCATCATCGCCGTCTTGGCGGCTACCGTTATCGTGGCTATCAACCCGGCCCGCCAGTTCGCCCAGGCGCGCAACGCGCAACGCGTAAGCAATGTTGAATCAATCCTAAATGCGATAGGTCAGAACTTGGCGGACAACAAAGGAATATTTACGTGTAACGGTAGCCTGTTCATATTACCCCCTATAGTAGCTGACATCGGGTCTGACGGCATTGATATCCGCCCCTGTCTCGTTCCTACGTACATGAATGAATTGCCAGTAGATCCCACGGTCGGTAAGGCTTGGGATGGAAATAGTTACGATACAGGTTACTTCGTAGTAGCTTCTTCTACCGGCCGTATTACGGTAAGCGCTCCAACGGCTACTAGTACCTCGGAACTCAACCAAACAATCTCCATCACCCGCTAAGTTTTTGTTTTTTGTGCCCCGTTCCTGTATGTTTGAGTAATGTTGAAGATAGGCATCGTCGGATTGCCGAACGTGGGGAAGTCCACGCTTTTTAATGCGCTTACCAAGATGTCGGTGCCGTGTGAGAATTACCCGTTCTGCACCATTGATCCCTCAATCGGAATAGTCGGAGTACCGGATGACAGACTCCAGAAGCTCACCGAACTTTCAAAAAGCAAGAAAACGATTCCGGCGGCGATAGAGTTCGTGGATATCGCAGGCCTGGTGAAGGGCGCGGCAGAAGGCGAGGGGCTGGGGAACCAATTTCTTGCGAACATCCGCGAGACGGACGCGATAGTGGAGCTCATACGCTTCTTTGATGACCCGAACATCACGCATGTTGATGCGGTCGTAGAGCCTCGCAAGGATATTGAAATTATCAATATAGAGCTCGTGCTCGCAGACGCCGAGCAGGTGAAGAAGCGCCGCGATAAGCTCGTCGGAGATATGAAATCCGGCGATAAGAAAGCTGTGGCAGAGGATGCCGCGCTCGCAAAGTTGGAACAGGCATTCTCGCAGGGGAAGTTCGCACTCCACGCAGGGCTCGCCAATGAGGAGAAGAAAATGGTGACGTATCTGAACCTGCTTACGATGAAGCCGATTCTCTATGCGCTCAATAAGAAGAGTGGGGGACACAATCTGGATGAGCTCGCTGACGACCGCGCGGAGCGTACCTACGAACTCATCAAAGAGCTCGACGGGCGGTACATCTTCTTGGACGCGGCGACGGAACGCGGGCTGAACGACGTTGCGGACGATGACCGCGCGGACTTTCGGGCGGAGCTTGGCGTCTCCGAGGACGGCCTTGCCGGCCTCATCCGCGGGGCATATGAGATACTCGGGCTCATTTCATTCTTCACGACCGGCACCGACGAGACGCGCGCGTGGACGATTAAGAAGGGAAGCACCGCGCCCGTTGCGGGCGCGGCAATTCACAACGATTTCTTAACGAAGTTTATCCGCGTCGAAGTCGTCTCTACCAACGACCTCCTCGCCGCCGGCTCCTGGGCCGCCGCGCGCGAGAGCGCCAAACTCCGTACCGAGGGCAAGGATTACATGGTGAAAGACGGCGACGTTATCGTCTTCCTCCACGGCTAAAATGCCAAGGGCGCCCCTTGGCATTTCAGGGGATTGACAAAAAAGAGGATGTTGGGATACACTATTTTGGTCGCTCGCCTGAGGTCGTCATGGCCAAAAGGACGGAGCGTCGCCCTTTAACCTCAAAGGAGACCGCAATGTGCAACACGCACCTGCATGACCCGCCCGCCGGCACGAAGAGAAATTTTGATGTGAACATGGAAACCTCGATCTTCGGCACGATCGGCGCCGGCGCCACCTATGCGGGGGGCACCAACTGCCAGCTGCAGTAACCTGCGGGCGTCGGCGCGGCGCGGCAGCCTCCTCCCTGGCTTCCCGCGCCCTCGCGGCAGTCCCGTAGTCGTCGCTTGAAATAGCGACACTCAACCCCACCTAAGACGTGGGGTTGTCTATTTATGTGGTATAATGCAGGCATATGGACAAACCAAAAACAACAGCAAAGGATTTCTTCTTGTGGGCGGGGGCTATCATCTCGTTTTATTGGACGGTTATTGCGTACGTACTTCTCGTTTTTGAGTATATTGATTACACGTTCCCTAATCCCCTCGGATATTATCCGGATAATCCGTATCAGAGCGGCATCAGCGGCGAAATGGCGGCGGTGATTGTCTTACTGCCGGTGTATCTGCTCTTGATGCATTTGATCCGCAAAGGTTCCGACGCGGACCCGTCGCGCAAGGAGATATGGATACGGCGCTGGGCTATCATACTGACGCTCTTCCTCGCCGGCGCCGCGATGGTCGGCGACCTCATCGCGCTTCTCACCACCTTCCTAAGCGGTGAAGAGCTCACAACAGCGTTCCTGCTTAAGGTACTGGTCATCATCTTGGTTGCCGCGGGAGTCTTCATGCATTTCTTCGCAGACTTGAAGAATTATTGGGACACGAGTCCTTCTCGCAGAAACATGGTCCGCATCGGAGTCGCCGTTTTAGCGATCGCGACAATAGTCGCCGGTTTCTTCATTGTCGGTACGCCCGCGCAGGCGCGCCTCGCGCGCTTTGACACGCAGAAGGTAAGCGACCTGCAGAACATCCAATCGCAAATAATCAATTATTGGCAGGCGAAGCAGAAACTGCCTGCGACGATTACCGACCTTAACAACTCTCTCGCGTACGGTCCCATCCCTGTAGACCCGCAGTCAGACAAGCCCTATACCTTCAAAGCAACGGGAACGCTCACGTTCAAGCTCTGCGCGACGTTTAATGGGGAAAGCCGCTGGAATCAGAATCAATTCGCAGAGACTCGAGCTGTGATGCCTACGCCAGAGGGCGCCAAAGGGATGATGGCGCAGGATAACTGGCAACACGAGGCCGGAGAAGTGTGCTTCAGCCGGACTATTGACCCGAGCTTCTACCCGCCTCTCAAATAAGCTGATGGCGTACGACCATACAGACATTGAAAAAAAAGCGCGAGAGAAGTGGGCGGGTCTCGACCTCTATTCAACTGACCTCTTGGACGCGTCCAGAGAGCTCTACTATCTGCTCGTAGAGTTCCCGTATCCTTCGGGCGACCTGCACATCGGCCACTGGTACGCCTTCGCCGTGACCGACATCTATGCGCGCCTTTTGCGGGCGCGCGGTAAGAACGTACTCTTCCCCATCGGCTTCGACGCATTCGGCTTGCCGGCCGAGAACGCGGCTATCAAGAATGGCGTGGACCCGAAGGAATGGACGTATACAAATATGGAACGCATGCGCGAACAGCTCGCCACGATGGGAGCGTCGTTTGACTGGAGTAAAGAGGTGGTGACCTGCGACCCGGAGTATTACCACTGGACGCAGTGGCTCTTCGTGAAGCTCTTTGAACACAAGCTCGCCGAGCGCAAGGAGGCCGCGGTCAAGTGGTGCCCCAAGGATCAGACGGTGCTTGCGAATGAGCAGGTGCAGGACGGCTGTTGCGAGCGCTGTGGCACGCCGATAGAGGAGAAATGGCTTACGCAATGGTTCTTCAAAATCACCGACTACGCGGAGCGCCTCTTGGACGGACTTGAGACCTTGCCGTGGCGCAACGAGATAAAAGATGCTCAGAGAGCGTGGATAGGGAAGAGCGAGGGGGCGAAGTTGAAGTTTAAGGTGCAGGGGGTAAGTGATAAGGAGATTGAGGTGTTTACGACACGGCCCGATACCGTCTTCGGCGCGACGTACGTCGTGCTCGCGCCTGAACACCCTCTTTTGTCTGATGTAGGGTTTACGAAATCCTACATGAATGGGGAGGAAGTTGAAAAATATGTGAAAGCGACAACGAAGAAGACGGAGAGAGAGCGAAGTGAGAATAAAGAAAAGACCGGTGTGAAGTTGGAGGGAGTAGTGGCGATTAATCCCGCGACCAAAGAAGAAATTCCGATTTTCATCGCCGACTATGTGCTCGCCTCCTACGGCACGGGCGCAGTGATGGCCGTCCCCGCCCACGACGAACGCGACTTTGAGTTCGCCCAAACCGTTATCGCTTCCGAAACAAGGAGTGATCCCCAATCTTTCATAAAACTCGTCGTAGAGCCTGATCTGGTTGTCGTAAAAAGTTGGGGACGCGAATGGATAAACGGCAAGGAGATAAGTCTGCTGGATGAAATCCGCGCTGGACGTTATCCATATACGGGCAATGGTACATTAGTTAATTCAGGGGAATTTACCGGCAGGAACAGCGAAGAGGTGAAGTGGGACATTGTAAAAGCGGCGGGAGGAGAGAAGACGACACAGTATCGGCTCCGCGACTGGCTGGTGAGTCGGCAGAGATACTGGGGATGTCCCATTCCTATCGCCTATAACCCCGAAGGGAAGCCGCACGCCATCCCGCCCGAGCATCTGCCGTGGCTCCTGCCGACGGATGTGGACTTTCTGCCGAAGGCAGACCCGCCTTCGGCGGGCACTCCTTCAAAATCACCACTCGCGTCATCCAAGGAACTCAAAGAGCGCGTGACCAAAATATTCGGCGAGGACTGGACGCCGGAGTATGACACGCTGGATACGTTTGTTGATTCTTCATGGTACTTCCTCCGGTATCTTGACCCAAAAGATTCCCACAACTTCTCCGACACGGCGTTTATGAAGAAGTGGTTACCTATCGACCGCTATTCGGGCGGCGCCGAACATACGACGATGCACCTGTTGTATTCGCGCTTCTTTATCAAGGCGCTCTACGACCTCGCACTCGTGCCGGTTGACGAACCCTATGCTGAGCGATTCAATCGCGGCATCATCTTGGGGCCTGACGGACAAAAGATGAGTAAGTCAAAAGGGAACGTGGTGAATCCGGACGAATTCGTGCAGAACTACGGCGCCGACGCGGTGCGCATCTATCTCGCCTTCATCGGCCCTTACAACGAACCGGGGAGCTATCCGTGGAATCTGGACGGCGTCGCCGCGATGCGCAAGTTCTTGGAGCGCATCGTACGGCTCGCCGAGCGTGCGCACGATACGGCCGAAGTGCCGGAAGCGATACAACAAGCGCTCGCTCGCGCAAGCGTGAAAGTTGTCGATGACGGCGACCGATTCAAATTCAACACCGCCGTCGCGGCGCTTATGATACTCACGAACGAGCTTGAAGCTTTTCCAGCGCTTCCGAAGAAAGCGCTGAAACAACTTATCGTCATGCTTGCGCCCTTTGCGCCGCATCTTACCGAACATGTGTGGGAGAAGCTCGGCGGAAAGGGGAGCGTGCATCAGCAGTTGTGGCCAGCCGCAACTCTCGCCGCTGTTGAGGAAAGAGAGGTTGTGGTGCAAGTCAACGGCAAGCGCCGCGGTTCTCTTGCACTCGCCACCAGCACTTCCGAATCCGATGCTGTAATTGCCGCCCGCATCATTCCAGCTGTTGTCGCGGCGCTCGGCGGGAAGGAGCCCGTGCGGGTTGTCTATGTACCGGGCAAAGTACTAAATCTTGTGGTACCCCGCTAGAGACCCATTATTTGCTTGAATATGACTCTTGAGACATCTCACGTCTACCTAGCATAGTCTCTAACGGGGTGGTATAATCGCGCCCATTGACTATTTATAAGGCGTTTGCTATAAATTAGACCACATGAAAAAGGTCATAAAAAAGAGAAAGGGCGAGAAGGGAACACATACCCCCGTGCCGTTTTCTTTTGATAGCGCCGTCATCGTAAAACGGCTTCTCGCCACGACGTCAGAACGGGCGCGCGACGTCCTCGTCCGCCGTTTTGGTCTCGGCGTTAATCCAGAACGCGAGACCCTTGAAGCGATTGGCGACCGCTTCGGCATCACCCGCGAGCGCGTCCGCCAGATAGAAGCGGCCGGGCTTGATGCGATACGCGCGAGCAAGGCGTTCAAAGAGGCACGGGGCGTGTTTGAAGAACTCGCGGATTATATAGAATCTCTCGGTGCTATCGTACCGGAAGAGACACTTCTTTCTACGCTTGGGAAAGACGAGAAGAGTAGCAATCGCTTCCGCTTCTTCCTTATGGTTGATTCAGCATTTTTCCGCGAGCGCGAGACGAACGACTTTCTCGCGCGCTGGCACGTAGACAGCGCGACAGCGAAACGTATCCATGACGCGCTTTCAAAACTCTATCTCTCGCTCTCTGATGAAGAGGTTATTTCAGAAGGAGAACTTCTCGACCGTTTTCTTGATGAGCTCAAGGATGTCAACGATGCCTATAAAAATGAAGAGGTACTGAAGCGTTGGCTCTCACTCTCCAAGCACATCGGGTCTAACCCGCTTGCACAGTGGGGCCGTACCACCACTCCCGCCATCCGCGTCAAAGGAGTCCGCGACTACGCCTACCTCGCCGTCAAACGTCATGGAGAGCCGATGCACTTCTCTGAAGTCGCGAAGGCGATAGGCACGCTTTTTTCAAAGAAGGCGCACATTGCCACCACGCACAACGAACTTATTAAGGACCCGCGTTTCGTACTCGTCGGCCGCGGGCTTTACGCGCTTACCGAATGGGGCTACACGCCGGGAGTCGTGCGAGACGTCATCCGCGAGACGCTTGAGAGGGAGGGTCCGATGAAAAAGGACGACATCATCAAGCACGTCAAGAAAGCGCGTTTCGTCAAGGACAACACCATCCTCGTCAACCTGAACGACTCGCGCTACTTCAAACGCCTCAAAGATGGGCGATATGCGGCCGTATAAATAAAAAGGTGATACTCACAGCAACCGGCGTTTCGCTGTAAGCGGGACGCCGGTTTTGGTATACTTTGGGGATGCCGCCGCTTCCTTACCTAGAGGCCCTCACAGACCTGAAGAAAGATATCACGAACAAGCTCGGTATTCGGTTTGACCCGTGGCCGCTCTTTACGCTTTGTCTCGCGGTACTTCTTACCGCGTTTATATTCATGCCCAGACAGGTTTCCCTCGCCTTCTCCCTGGCGTTGTTTTTGTCACCGGTGTGGTTGCCATTTCTTCTTCGCTATGGAGCTGTGAAGCTGTGGTATGTGCACAAGCGTTCGGAGTTTATTGCCAAGCAGACCTATATCCTCCTTGAAATGAAACCACCGCGCAATCTGGTGAAAACGCCGCTGGCGATGGAAGCATTTCTTGCGGGTATACATCTTACGGGAGGAGAGTCAACGTGGTATGCGCGATTCAAGGGCGGCGTACGGCCGTTTTATTCTCTTGAGATAGCCTCGTTTGAAGGGCAAATACATTTCTACATATGGACGCGCGCAAATCTGCGCAGGATTATTGAAGGACAGCTATACGCGCAGTACCCCGGTATGCAGGTGGTTGAGGCTCCCGATTACACCCGGCTCATATCCGCAAAACCAGAAGAGTGGCTTATTTGGGGATGTGATTTCTCGTCCACCAATAAGAATCCGATACCTATTAAGACATATGTTGAATATCAGCTTGATACAGTGCAGAAAGAGCCGGAACAGGTTGACCCACTTTCAAACCTTATAGAGTTTATGAGTTCTATCGGGAAGGGGGAGCACATCTGGCTTCAGTTCATCATCCGCACGCACAATGGCGAACGGTACGGCGCCACGCCGGGCGGCAAGACCAGTACGAGACGCAATGAAGAAGGCAGGCCGTACACGTGGCGAGACGAAGGGAAGGAGATTATAGAAGCGATGCGCAAGAAGACCCGCAGTCCATACATTGACCCGATAAGCGGCAAGGAGATGGCGGGGTTCCCGAATCCGACCAAGGGAGAATCGGAGTTGATGGGCGCTATTGACCGCAACACTGCAAAGCTCGCCTTTGATGTCGGCATACGAGGCATCTATATAACGAAGCCGGAGAAGTTCAACATCGCCATGGTCACGCACATGGTAGGCCTCTTCAAGCCGTTTAGTACAGGCGAAGGAGGCTGGAATGGCATCAATTCTACAAAGTGGATGAAACGGTTTGACGATTATCCCTGGGAAATCGGCGTTCCGAAGCGGAAGGACCACTACCGCCGCAAGCTTGTCCAAGCCTTCCGCCGCCGCCAATTCTTCTATGACCCGTTCTTTCATGACGGCTTATTCGGGGATGAAACGATGATATTGAGCACCGAGGAGCTCGCGACCGTCTTCCATATTCCTTCAGGGTCCGTCCAGGCGCCGGGTCTGGCTCGCATCCATTCAACACGGTACGAGGCGCCTGCCGATTTGCCGGTCTGAATTGCATGTATCCCGTTAGAGACAAGAACTTGGAAAGTTCAGGCTCGCCTTCGGCGAGCGTCTCTAACGGGATGGAATTTTTCAAACGATATATATCGTGGGCGGCGCCGTTCGCGCTCGCGGGATTTCTTTTCATCGGATATGTTCTCGCGTTTGCGCCCCCGCAAGACTTTCTCTCGGGAAGTATTGTAGTTGTCGCGCGCGGAACAGGGGTGTCCGAAGTTGCACGGGAACTCTCTGATGCGCACATCATCAAACACCCGGCAGTCCTGCAGTTCGTCCTGCGCGCGTCGGGCGCGAGCGCTCGTGTACGGTCTGGCGCATATCTCTTCAGTACACCCGAGAACGTGCTTGTGATTGCGCAACGGCTGGCAACAGGTGACTATAATATTCCCCCGGTCCGCATCACATTCCCAGAGGGAATCACCGTACGCGACATAGCAGCAAGGGTCAGCAATACATTGCCTCTCATATCCGCAGAGGATTTCATCTCGGCAGGGAAGCCGTACGAAGGGTATCTCTTCCCCGATACCTATTTCTTCCCTCCAAGCTATACGGCCGCGCCGCTCATTGACGCGATGCGGAAAAACTTTGATGCAAAAATAGCGACGCTCTCTGATGACATACAAGCATCCGGGCACTCGCTCTCCGATATCATCATCATGGCGTCTCTTATTGAGAAGGAAGTGCGCACGGTTGAAAATCGACGCATCGTCGCCGGCATTCTCTGGTCCCGCCTCGCGCTCGGGATGCCGCTCCAGGTGGACGCGGTCTTCGGCTACATCTTTAACCGCGATACGTATTCGCCACCGCTTGCAGACCTCAAGGTGGATTCGCCCTACAACACCTATACGCACAAAGGACTTCCGCCAGGGCCGATAAACAATCCCGGTCTCGCGAGCATCCAAGCAGTCCTGCATCCAACGAAGACGGACTACCTCTACTACCTCGTGGACAAAAACGGCGTCATATACTACGCCACCACCTACGCCGCCCACCAAGCTAACCGACATGAACCCCATTAGAAATAACGAACGCGCAGATATGCGTTCTATTTCTAACGGGGCAAGGATATTTGTTGGATTATCGGGAGGTGTTGATTCCGCCGTGTCGGCGGTCTTGTTAAAAAATGCCGGAGCGGAAGTGACGGGAGTTTTTATAAAAGGCTGGTATCCGCCGGAGATGCCGTGCACATGGGCAGAGGAGCGCAGGGATGCAATGCGGGTGGCGGCGCGGCTTCATATCCCATTTCGCACGTTTGACGCGAGCGTCGAATATAAAAAAGGAGTGATTGACTACTTGCTCGCTGAATATCGCGCAGGGCGAACACCGAACACGGACGTGATGTGCAATAGAGAGGTGAAGTTCGGCGCGTTCTACCGCTTCGCGAAGGCACAGGGCGCGGATGCCATCGCGACGGGGCATTACCGGAGCGGAGGGAAAGACCAGAGTTATTTCTTGTGGGCGGTGCCGAAAGATATTTTGGATACGGTCATCTTTCCGGTAGGAAATATGGAGAAAGATGAAGTGCGCGCACTTGCGAAGAAATATAATCTGCCGGTGGCAGAGAAGAAAGACAGCCAGGGCATCTGCTTCCTCGGGAGCGTGTCAGTAGAAGAATTTTTAAAAAAAGAATTGGGCGACGACAATCCGGCGCTTCTCTATACCATCGGTCAGCGAATTGAGGGAGGGTATGTCGTCGGGAAAGACGTAGAGAAAAAAGAAATTAAAATTGCAAAAACGCGCGCCGGAGGCGCGCGCGAGGTTCGTTTTACTGATGCGAATTGGTTCAGTGAGCCCGCACAGGCGACCGAAGCGCAGTATCGCTATCGCGGCTCGCGTATGCGCGGGCGCATTGAAGGAGACATTTTCATCAGTGCTCATCCGCTCCCCGATATTCCCGCTCCCGGCCAATCGCTCGTCTTCTACCGCGACGGCGAACTCATCGGGGGTGGTATTATAACGGTATGAGTCCCGTTAGAAATCGCGGACTCGAGACCCGGCAATTGCGGGAGGTCGAGTTTATAAACCCTAATCAAATAGGAGCTTGGTCCTTACACAGAAGGTCCGAGTCCTATTTCTAACGGGATGAGCCATATACGCCTTTGGACTTCTGCGGCTATCATCGCTGTTGTCATCATCGTCGGTTTTGTGCTCTCGGTGCCACACACGCGCGATGTCCCGCGCCCGACCGACATTGAAGAACAGGCGCCATCGGTACCGGGCGTCGCGCTTCATGACTCATTCAAAAAAGGCGTTCATACGATTACCGGCTCGCTTATGGCACCGAACGCCTGTACGACGGTCACCGCCACGGCCGAGGTGGCCGGTTCTGCACCAGACACCGAGAGCCTGCCCGCGCAGGCAGGCATCCTCATTTCTATCTCTATGCCAGAAGATACCGGCGTTTGTCTCCAGCTCCCGACGCGCGCAAATTTCTCTGTGACGGTTAAGGCAGACGCCGGTCTGCCGATACGGGCGACGGTCAACGGCCTCGCGGCGACTATCGCCTCGTCATGACCCTCCTTCGCCAAAACTTCGGAGAGCAGGTTCTCCCGACTATCATAAAGGCGGACGGGACACAGGAAGTATTTGACCCCGAACGCCTCGTCACATCGCTCATACGCGCGGGAGCGGGCGCGTACACGGCAGAACGCATCGCGAAGACCATCACTGACACAGTGGTGCCCGGCGCCGCCTCTCACGAGATATACTCGCGCGCTTTTACACTTCTGCGGAAGGAGGCACGACCGGTCGCCGCGCGTTATGCGCTCCGCCGCGCACTCTTAGAACTCGGCCCATCGGGGCATCCATTTGAAGACTTCATTTCTCACCTCTATCGCGCCGAGGGCTGGCAGGTGGAGACGCGCAAGCTCATACGGGGGAAATGCGTTCAACACGAAGTTGATTTCTACGCATCACACAGAGACCAGAACGAATTTCTCGCCGCTGAACTCAAATATCATAACGACCCGAGCTATAAGACTGACTTGAAGGTGGCACTCTACGTGAAGAGCCGCTTTGACGACATCTTCGCCTGCGACTCGTCAATACGCGAATGCCCGATTGATCGCGGCATCCTCATCACGAACACGAAGTTCACCTCCGAGGCTATCGCATATGCGCAGTGTTCTGGCGTAGAACTCTTGGGCTGGGGCTATCCCGCCGACAATAACCTGTTTATGCGCATGAGCCGCGCGAAAGTGTATCCGATTACTGCGCTCACCGGATTCTCGCAGGCCGAGAAGCGCATGCTTATCGAGCGCGGGACGATTACCGTTGACGACATGGTACAAGACCGCCGCGCGCTTGACCCGCTTCATTTGCCGAGCGAGAAGGTGGGCGAAATTATCGCCGAGGCCGAAGGCCTCCTCTCTATCCCGCATTCCGATTCGTGAGCCGCGCTAATTCTTCGCGCGCAACGCTCGCGTCATTCCATGGTAGCATCGCGCCCTTGGGTCCCATGATGTAGTGATTGTCGCCCTTGCCGGTGATGAACACCGCTGAACCTTTTTCTGCCATGCGAAAAGCTCTTTGCAGGGCGGCACGCCGGTCAAGAATGATTTCGTACGAGTGGTCCCGTATCCCCTCCGCGACGTCCCGGGCGATATCGCCCGGGTCTTCGTCGTAAGGGTCCTCGGTCGTGAGAATGATATGCTCGCAGTGCATGTCCGCGACTCCTCCCATCACCTTGCGTTTCGCGACATCGCGCCCGCCGCCTGTCCCGCCCATAATGCAAATCTTTTTTGCGTTTGCATACACGCCGAGCGCGCGGTCAAGCGAATCGGCGGTGTGGGCATAATCAACGATGACTGAAAAATTCTGTCCTTCGTCCACGCGCTCCATTCTCCCGGAGACAAACGTGAATTTCTCAAGCGCGCTCCGTATGGTTTCTGTAGAAATACCGCGACCTTCGGCGAAGGTTGCGGCCGCGAGCGCGTTCATAATATTGAATTTTCCGGGAAGCTTCAGGTGAATGGGTTCCCCGCGCCACGCGAACTCGCTCCCGTCGGCGTCAGTGGTGAAGGGGAGCGCGTCAGAAATCCCGTATGAGAGTTTTGTGCCGGCGCGGACAGCGAGGAATCTCCCCGCTTCAGAATCGTCTCGGTTCACGATGATAGCATGCTTGCTCGCATCGCCATGTTCAAGTGTTCGCGCGAGACTCACCTTCGCGTCTACGTAGTTCTCATATGAGCCGTGCGACTCAATATGTTCCGGCGAGAGATTGGTGAAAATGAGGGCGTCCAGGTCTATGAAGGCGTGACGGAACTGTTTCGCGCCCTCGGAGGTCATCTCCAGCACCGCGTACGCGCATCGCGCATCAACAGCCTTTTTCAAGAATTGCTGGAGGCGAGTTCTGCCGAACATGCTTTGATTTTTCACATTCACTTCGCTCCGACCGGCAATCTTCAATTGGTTCGTATTCGCGAGCGCGACTCGAAGACCGGCCTCCTCGCATATCGCGGCGACCAATTCAACGGTGGTTGTCTTGCCCTTGGTGCCGGTAACGCCGACTACGTAGAGCTTCCTTGACGGGAAGCGATACCAGAGAGCGCCGATGCTGGCGAGCAGGTAGTGATACGCCGGCTGTGTCGCTTCGAAAAGCGCTTTGGGGATGAAGAATTTCACCGCCCGGAGAAATTTTTCCATGCGTGTTATAGTAGCTTATCACATGAAAACCAACGGTAAAAAAAGATTGGGGAGCGGGCCCTTCAATCCGTCCTCGCCGGAGCCCTACAAGGTGAGCCGTTCCAAGCTGGACCTCTTCACCGAATGCCCACGCTGCGCCTATCTGGATATGCGGCTCGGTGTGAAGCGTCCTTCAATGCCCGCCTTTACGTTGAACAATGCGGTGGACGAGCTTCTCAAGCGCGAATTTGACATCCATCGCGCAAACGCCTCCCAACACCCGCTTTTAAAGAAATATGGCCTTGACGCCGTCCCGCTCGTTGATGAGCGGGTGGAGGAGTGGCGCGATGCGCTTCGCCGCGGCATCAGTTATCTCCACGCGCCGACGAACATTTTGGTGCGGGGCGGCATTGACGACGTGTGGGTGAACCCGGCGGGAGAACTTATTATCGTGGACTACAAGGCGACCAGTAAAAAGGTGGGGCCGAGCAGCGAAGACGACCTGTATGACCAATATAAGAGACAGATGGAAATCTATCAGTGGCTCTTCCGCAAAAACGATTTTGCCGTCTCACCAACCGGCTACTTCGTATACGTCAACGGGAAGTCCGATGCGAAGGCCTTTGATGGAAAGCTGGAGTTTGACGTAGAACTCATCCCGTACACCGGGAGCGATGCGTGGGTTGAACCCGCCATTTATGACTTGAAGAAAATGTTGATGAGCGACGACATCCCGCCAACAGGGACATCCTTCGGCGGCGGCCCGTGCGAATACTGCATCTACCGCGAATCCGCCGGTAAGACACTCCAGGAGCTCCATGCCAAGAATAAGAAAAAATAATGACGAACGAGACACTCATCGCTTCCCTGAAAGATTCTGGAGCCATACGGTCGGCGACGGTTGAAGTCGCGTTCCGCGCCATTGACCGTGCGCGATTCGTAACAGAGGAATTGCAACCGCTCGCGTACGCGGATACGGTTCTGCCGATAGGCGAGGAGCAGACGATATCCCAGCCGACTGTCGTCGCCTTTTGTCTTGAATGGCTACAAGCTCGCACAGGCGACCGCGTGCTTGACGTCGGGAGTGGCTCTGGCTGGACGACGGCGCTCCTCGCGTATCTTGTCGGCCCCACAGGCTTAGTCATCGGTATTGAGCGCGTCCCCGCGCTTGTCGCGTTCGGTTCTAAAAATCTCTCCGCATATGCGTTTACGCATGCGCATATTGAACAAGCGGGAAATGAATTAGGGAAGTCCGGAGCCGCGCCCTTTGACCGCATTCTCGTTTCGGCCTCTACCGATGAGGTTCCGGAGACACTTGCACAACAGCTCGCAGACAACGGACGGATGGTCATCTCGGTGCGAAACGCCATCTGCGTCGTAGACCGTACCGGCGACCAGTTTAAAGTCGCTCGCCACGAGGGCTTCGTATTCGTGCCGCTCATCACCGAGGCGTATGCAGGTAAAAATTGACCCATCGTGGGCGAAGCATCTCGCTGGTGAGTTTGAGAAGGAGTACTTCGCCGAACTCGCTTCATTTGTAAAAAAAGAATACGAAGACGGCGCCGTGTACCCGGCACCGAAAAACATTTTTCGCGCGTTTGACCTCTGCCCATTTGAGAATGTGAAGGTCGTCATACTCGGGCAGGACCCCTACCACGGAGCGCGCCAGGCGAACGGCCTCGCCTTTGCCGTGGACGAGAAGGAGGCGGTGCCGCCCTCGCTCCAAAATATCTACAAAGAGATTGCAGACGATTGTGGCCTGCCCTTCGAAGCCTTGGCGAAGAAGGGAGATTTAACACGTTGGGCGGAACAGGGCGTCTTGTTACTGAATGCGACGCTGACCGTCCGTGCGCACAGCGCCGGCTCGCATCAGGGAAAAGGATGGGAACAATTCACCGATGCCGCCATCAAAGCACTCTCGGAAGAACGCGCGGGCTTGGTATTTATGCTTTGGGGCAACTATGCGAAGGCGAAAGGCGCGCACATTGACCGCAGTAAGCACTTGGTACTGGAAGCCCCGCATCCTTCGCCTTTCTCCGCCGCCTCCGGATTCTTCGGTTGCAAGCATTTCAGCAAGACAAACGAGTATCTGGTCTCCCACAACGAAACACCGATTGATTGGCTATGACTTGAAAATTGACACAATCTCTTCATAGCGTAATATTCCACCGTGTTCGTTTATAAGGAGGTTTTATGGTCAAGGTAGTCGGATTTCATTCGCCCGATGACCCTCAATGGTATGTAAAGGGAATTCGTAGAGAAGACGGGGCTGTTTTCTTAGAAATTGTGCGGCCAGCGCTCCCGTCCGTACTTCGTGAAATGCGAAAGGCAAAGGGCCGCAGAAGAAGTCGGGTGCCGAAGCCGACCCGCTTCTCCCCGAGTTTTATCAGGGGTAGCCAAAGCGTTCTTTCCATAGCGCTGAACGCAAGGTCCGCCTTTAATCTAAGGGCAACACTTGACCGCCTGTTTGAATCGTAACAGCGGTCTGAACCAGTTCAAAACCCGCGGGGGGGAACTCCGCGGGTGTTTTTATTTCCAAAATCACTTTACCTTACTGCGTCCTATAGGCTACGCTAAGGTAAACCGACATTCTTATTGTTGACCGACCGGATGCAGATTAGAATGTTTTTATTTTTGCCAATACGGCTCAAAATTGAGGATTTCTGAAACGAGTGCTTCGGCGGTCTCGCCTCGGTAACAAATGGCTTTGTCGTCTACATAGGCGAAGGCGATGGGCTTGCCGGGGTTGTCGCCCTCTACATCTGGTCGGCGATTGATGTAATCAACCGGTATGGAGAACTTCTCGCAATACATTTTGAGGAATTCGTCGCCGCGGGTGGAATGCAGGAGAATCTTGAAGTTCTTTTCTCTCAACAACGTAATCGCTTTTATTACTTCGGGATTGGGTTCTTGAATATCGTCCTTGGCGACGAACCCATTATACGTTGCGAGGACGCCGTCAAAGTCAATGGCGATAACGCGGGGATGCGAAGTGTCCATATTTGTTCAGGATATCACCAAATTTTAGCGCGCTCTTTGGGTGCACGATAGAGCCTATCGCCTTTTTGAACGCCGAACGCTTCATAGAATTCGGGGAGATTTGAAGCCGGTCCATTAATTCTATATTTGCCGGGCGAATGCGGGTCGGTGAGCACCAATGTTTTTTCAATTTCGGGCCGGTTCTTCTCTCGTTCAAAAAGCGCAAGACCGAAAAAGAATCGTTGTTCGGGAGTAAAACCGCCGACGTTTTTCTTCCCGGTTTTCATAAGATGCAATTTGTATGCATCGTACGCGATTGACGCTCCGCCGAGGTCGGCGATATTCTCGCCGAGTGTTAACTGCCCGTTCACTTTGAGTCCGCCTGCGACAGTGTAGCCATTGAACTCATTGATGAGCGCCTTCGCTTTCTTTTCAAAACGCATACGGTCTTGTTTTGTCCACCATGTTTTTCTATTGCCTTTGCCGTCAAACTTGGAACCCTGGTCGTCAAAGCCGTGTGTAATCTCGTGACCAATAACTGCCCCGATTGCTCCGTAGTTAAGGGCATCATCAGCACCAATTGAGAAAACAGGTGGCTGGAGAATGGCGGCAGGAAAGACGATGGTATTTAATCCATAACTACAGTAGGCATTGACCGTTTGCGGGGTAGTGAACCACTCTGTGCGGTCTACCGGCTTCTTGAGACGGCGCACCACCCGGGCATGCTCTCGGAGCGTTGCGCGTACCGCATTGCCGAAGTAGTCGTCGGGCTTGACCACGAGCCCTTTGTAACTGCGCCACTTGTCCGGGTAGCCGAGCTCGCGCGTCATCTGGTGGAGCTTCTGTACCGCCTTTTTCTTCGTCGTGCTACTCATCCAGTCAAGGTTCTTAATGCGCGCCTCATATGCTTCAAAGAGGCCGGCGACGACCGTTTTGATTTTTTTCTTCGCCTCCGGGCTGAAGTATGCCTGTACATAAAGCTTGCCGAGAAGTTCGCCGAGACTGCCGTTGACCGCGTTCAATGTGCGCCGCCACGCCGGTTTCATTTCCTTAACGCCAGAAAGCGCCGTCCCGTAGAAGGCGAAGTTCTGCTTCTCAAATTGTGCCGAGAGGTAACTCGCCCCTCCGCCGACAAGGTGCCAGGTGAGATACGTCTTCCAATCTTCTATCGGCTCTTTCACGAGCAGGGCGCTCACTGCCGTGAGAAATGCCGGCTGCATCACGACAACGCTTCTCGGCTTCGCGCCGAGTATGGTGAAGTACGTCTTCCAATCAATACTTTTTGCAAGCGCCTGCAGTTGCCGAAGCGATTTCTTGTGATACGTTTTGTCCACATCCCGCAGAGTCTCCTTTGTCATTGATATCTCCGCGAGTGCCGTTTCAATGCGCATCACCGTCTCGCGACTCTTCCTTGATACCGCTTTTGTTTCGCCCATAAGCGCGAACATTGCTTCAAGATGCTTCTCGTATGCGCTCCGTACGCGTAGGGACTCCGTATCGTCCTTCAGGTAGTAATCGCGGTCGGGCATCCCGAGGCCGCTCTGGTGGAGGTAGATGATGTACTTCTCGCTATCCTTTATATCCTGGTCAACCATCGCGCCCCACGGACCCCCACCGCCTATTTTTTCCAGATGAGCGATGGTAGAAACAAGCGATGGTATGTCTTTGATATTTTCAATACGCTTTAGCCATGGTTGGAGCGGCTTCATACCGAGCACGTTCCTTCGCTTCATATCCAAGCCGGAGCGATAGAAGTCGCGGACCATTTGTTCGGGCGCACCAGTCTTTGCAACCTTCAGTCTTTGCAGTTTTGTGACAATAGCGCGAAGTTTCTTCTCTGTGTCGTAACGGAGGATAAGGAACGAGCCCCAGCACGACTCGTAGGGCGGTATTGAATTACGCTTCAGCCACCCGCCGTTTGCGTAGTGATAGAAGTCGTCCTGCGGCCGCACCCGTTTGTCCATATCTCTCACATCAAATCCCCAATCCTTTTTCGCCATCACCGCATAGTACAGGAATGTATTATCTCGTGCTATCTTTTCTCGTATGACTGTGGAGGAAGTACGGAAGCGATATTTAGAATTCTTTGCCACAAGGGGGCACGCGATAATTCCTTCCGCGCCTATTGTGCCCGAGAACGACCCGACTACGCTGTTTACCAGTAGCGGGATGCAGCCCCTCGTGCCGTACCTTCTCGGCCAGGAACATCCGGAGGGGACGCGGCTCGCGAATTCACAACTCTCGTTCCGTGCCGGAGATATTGAAGAAGTGGGGGATAATCGCCACACGACATTCTTTGAGATGCTCGGCAACTGGTCGCTCGGAGATTATTTCAAAAAAGAGCAGTTGCCGTGGGTGTATGAATTTTTGACCGAAGAACTCAATCTGCCGAAGGAGCGGCTTTGGGTCACGTGTTTTGCGGGCGACGAATCCCTCGGGCTACCTCGGGACTTGCAGTCGGCAGAAATTTGGAAAGAGCTCGGTATACCCGAGGAGCGGGTACATTTTTACGATGCGAAGAAGAATTGGTGGAGTCGCTCTGGCACGCCCGATAAGATGCCGGCGGGGGAGCCCGGCGGCCCCGATTCTGAAATCTTTTACGAATTTACAAGCGTTCAGCACGATGTGGCGTATGGAGAAAAATGTCATCCCAACTGCGAGTGCGGGCGCTTTATGGAAATCGGGAATTCGGTCTTTATGGAGTACATTAAGCTCGACCCCTCGACGGGTTCGACAGGCTCACCGCAGGCAGGCTCAGGGCAAGTGGCGTTCGACAAGCTCCCGAAGCAGAACGTAGACTTCGGCGGCGGGCTGGAACGCCTCGCCGCCGCGACACTTGATAGCCCTGACATCTTTATGATTGATGTCTTTGACGCTCCACGCGAGGTGCTCGAAGCACACTCCGGCAAGAAATATGCAGACCCTAATGCAACACGTTCATTCAGGATTATTTTGGACCATGTGCGGGCGGCGAAGGTGATGTTTGACGCTCATGTGCGGCCTTCAAATACCGAGCGAGGATATGTGCTCCGCCGCCTTATCCGCCGGGCGATACGCGAAGTAGATAGGCTTGGTGTCAAAGCCCCGATTCTCGCCGAGATTGCTGGAGGACACACAGCCGAATTTGCACAAGAAGAGGCACAGTTCAGAAAGACGCTGGAGCGCGGTCTGAAGAAATTTAATTGGCGGCTGGATTCGTATATTCGGGGCACCAAGGGAGAGAGACGTTTCGAATCCAGTGAGCTTCCACCATCAATTGCTTTTGAGCTAGTGACTACTGATGGTTTTCCTTTCGAGCTTGTTGAAGAGGAGTCACGTGCTCGTGGCATGACGATTGATAAACAGCAATTCGCAAACCGGATGGAAGCTCATCGAATCAAATCAAGGGAAGGCGCGGCGACTAAGTTTGCGGGCGGGCTCGCCGACCACGCGGAGCAGACGGTTAAATATCACACGGCGCACCACCTGCTCCTCAAAGCGTTGCAGATGGTGCTCGGTCCCGACGTGCACCAGCGCGGCTCTAACATCACGAGCGAGCGACTGCGCATTGACTTCTCGTATGGGCAGAAAATGACTGATGAACAAAAAAAAGAAGTGGAGAAAATAGTGAATGAGAAAATCGCTGAGGGCATTCCCGTCATCCGCACCGATATGAAGAGGGAAGAGGCAGAGAAGCTCGGCGCCGAGCACGAGTTCGGCGCGACCTATCCCGATATGGTCTCGGTCTATTCGGTCGGGCCTCTTGATAGTGCATTCTCTATAGAATTCTGCGGCGGCCCGCACGTCTCTAACACAGGCGAGCTTACTGGCACGTTTAAAATAGTGAAAGAAGAGGCCTCCTCTGCCGGCGTCCGCCGCATCAAAGCGGTGCTAGAATAACCCGATGAGTCCCGTTAGAAATCGCAGTTATGGAGGTCGATATCGTTACATAGCGGGGTTCGTTATTAGAGTTAATTTCTAACGGGATGAGTTTCTTGGCGGGATTATTTAAGAAGAAACAGTCGGAGTCGGTCGTACTCATAGATATCGGCGCGGCTTCGGTCGCGGGCGCGTATGTGCACTATAAAGAAGGAGAAACTCCCGCTCTCTTGTACACACGGCGCCTCCCCATTGAGATTAGGAAGGAGGAGCCCCACGAGGCCGCCATGTTGCGCGCCCTTTCAATACTCTGCGAGAATCTTATAAATGAGGGGTCGCCGATTCTCGTACGCACGGTCGGCAATGGGAGCGTGGATAACATCCTGGTCTCCATTGATGCTCCGTGGCAGGAGACGAGCGTTCGCACCGAATCCTTTGAGAAGAAGGATGATTTCATTTTCACGAAGAGCATGGTCGCCAAAGTGCTTGAACAAACGAAGGACGTCAGGCAGAAGAAGATTGTCGTGGATGAGAGCATCATCGGCACCATTCTTAACGGCTACGAAACATCCGACCCGTACGGGAAGAAGGCGCACCGTGCGTCAATCGTCATTCTCACTTCGCTCATAGACCAGCGCATCGCGAGCAGTGTCACCTCAATTGTTCAGAGCGCCTACCATACGAAGCGCATCTTTCCTATCACCGACAGTTCTCTGCGTTATCAGGCGCTCTGCTACGCGTTCCCCCATGAGCACGACATGCTCATTCTTGATGCGATGGAGCCCACGACGTCCATCGCCCTTATTCGCCGAGGACTCTTCGTTGACATGACCGAAGTGCCCGCCGAGAGCGGCGCTGCGGGCAGTTCGCAGTGGATAGAAAAGGTCACAAGCACATTCTCCAAACTCGCGGAGCGGTATCCCCTCCCGCGGACTATTTTTCTTCTTGCACAGCAGACAAAAACCGCTTCTTTGCAAAAGAGACTCTCCTCGGCGAACCTCGGCTCGCTCTGGCTCTCAGACAATCCCCCGACAATCGTGTCGGTCCTCGCAAGCCACATTGTTAGTTTCATACGGCAAATCACCACCGCCGCTCCCGACCTTCCGCTTCTCCTCATGGCGCTTTATTACCAGGCGAGAGGAAAGAGGTGGGGATTCTGACATCCCCTTTGTTTTACAAGATGCTATACTAGAACCCATATGCGCACACTTGATGACATCATACCGCCGTCCCGCCGCCGAGAGGCCGAGCCGCTAAGCAAGTTTACCGGCCAGACGCCACTTCATCGGCCGCCAGACCGGCCGGCGAGATTCCCCTATGCCACGCTTGGTGCCGTGGCGCTTGTCATTATCCTCTCCATAGGCGCATTGATGTATTTCTCTGCCGCCAAGGTTGACGTGGTGCCACACACCGTTTCCGCGGCGGTACAGACCTCACTCACCGCGAACGTAAGCGGCGGCGCTCTGCCGTTTGAGGTTATCACTGCGCAAAAGATCGCTACTCAAAGCGTGAAGGGGAGCGGTACCAAGGCGGTCAACTCCTTTGCTTCGGGCACCATCACCATCTACAACACCCAAGCGAAGGCGCAGACACTCATCGCGAAGACCCGCTTCGCGACTACCGCCGGACTCATCTTCCGCATCCGTTCGGCTGTGACAATACCGGGCGGTACCTCCTCAAAGCCCGGGAGCATAACGGCGAAGGTCTACGCCGACCAGGCGGGGGCCTCTTACAACGTCGGTCCCACTTCGTTCACCATCCCTGGGTTCGCCGGGATGCCGCAGGCCAGCGCGGTCTACGCGCGTTCCACGAGCAGTATGACGGGTGGCGCCTCGGGGAATGTCCCCGTCGTTGACACCTTTGTTGAGAAGCAGACACAAAGCGCGCTCATCGCCGCGCTCGCGCCAGACCTCCTTGAGGGCATTCAGGAGAAGATTCCGTCCGGATATGTGCTCCTGCCCGGCGCCGCGACCACAACCTACGAAGCGCTTACGCCGACCCCCTCTTCAACGACCGGCATGGTTGAGCTGAAGGAACGGGGCACCATTACGGCGGTTATTTTCCCGAACGGGGCGCTCGCCAAGGCGGTTGCAAACTCCGTCTCCGGTCTCGGATATCAGGGCGAGCCGGTCACGCTCGCCGGAACGGACATCCTCCTGCTCTCCGCAACGGACATGCCCGACCCAGAAGCGCAGTCATTCACGTTTACCCTCGCTGGTACGGCTTCGTTCGTGTACACGGTAGACCCGGCGCGCATCGCCGCCGTCGTGGCGGGGAAGACCCGTGCGGCCGCCGAGGTCGCTCTCACGAACTATCCCGAAGTCAAGCGCGCCGTCATCACATTGCGTCCGTTCTGGCGGAAGACATTTCCTCAAGACCCGGCTTCTATAACGGTCATGGTGGCCACTCCGTAGTCTGTCAGTCGGTTGACAGACGGATTGACGGTTTAAGAGACTCCTGCTAGATTGATATAGTACTTGCATGGGGAACATAAGTCATAAATGAACGAAGGCGAAGAGACTAAGACGACGACGGTCGGCGTCGTTGAGGAGGTGTTGCCGAACTCACTCTTTCGTGTCCGGCTGTCTGAACAGCCGGACACGTCCTCCGTAGCCTCGGGCGAAGGAGGGGTTAAGGAGGGCGACCATGCAGGAGAGCGTCCACTGGTTCTCGCCTATCTCGCGGGCAAGATGCGCCTGCATCGCATCCGCGTGCTGGTCGGCGACCAAGTAGACATGGTGCTTGACCCCTACGGGGGCCGTGCGCGAATCGTGCGCCGATTAACTTAAATAATAAATGAAGGTCAAAGCGTCTATCAAAATGCAACAGCCGGGAGATCAGCTCGTCCGCCGTGGCGGGCGTTTGTATCGTATTAATAAGAAGAATCCCAGACGTAAAGCACGACAAGGATAATATGAGAATAGCCGGTGTCACCATTCCCGATACGAAACAGCTCGCGTATTCGCTGCCGCTCATCTTCGGCATTGGCCCATCGCGCGCGCGAGAGATTCTGATGGCCGCTGGCGTCTCTGCGGCGAAGAAGGGGAGCGAGCTCACAAGCGACGAAGAGCAGAAGGTTCGTTCGCTTGCAGAAGAGTTCACTATTGAGGGCGAGTTGCGCCGCGAGATTGGACAGAATATCAAGCGCTTGAAGGACATCCACGCGCTCCGCGGCGACCGCCACGCGCGCGGACTCCCCGTGCGTGGCCAACGCACGAAGACCAATTCGCGCACGCGTCGCGGCAACGTCCGCAAGACGATGACCTCGGGCCGCCGCACTCTTGAGAAAACCTAGTATGAAAATACGAAGCACGAAATTCGAAGCACGAAATTCCAGATTGAATTCTGGGTCTGTTTCGAATTTCGATATTCGGATTTCGAATTTTAAATACCATGGGTAAGAAACGTATCATTAAGAAGAGCGGGCGAGGCATGGACGCGGGCAGGAAGGAACGCGCCATGAACAAGGCGACCAAGCATCACCTGGAGAAGGGCATTCTCCACATTGAGGCGACTTTCAACAACACCAAGGCTATCCTCACCGACGAGAAGGGAAATGCGGTCATCTCTTCAAGCGCGGGCGCGCTCGGCTTCTCTGGCGCGCGCAAGTCCACTCCCTATGCCGCGGCCAAGGTCGGCGAATTCCTCGGCGAGAAGGGCATGATGATAGGGCTGAAGGAAGCATCGGTCGTCATCTGCGGGGTGGGCGCTGGTCGCGAGTCGGTATTGCGTGCCTTCTCGGGCAAGGGCGTCCAGATACGTTCCATCAAGGACGTTACGCCCGTGCCGCACAACGGCCCGAGACCGCCTAAACCACGAAGAGTATGATTACCGGACCACGATACAAAATAGCCAAGCGCCTCGGCGCATCAGTCTTTGAAAAAGCGCAGACGCAGAAGTTTGCGCTCTCTGCCGACCGCTCCGCCAAAAATAAGAAGCGTGGCCGCGGGCGGACTAGCGAGTACGGCAAGCAGATGCTGGAGAAGCAGAAGGTGCGTATGACCTACGGACTGCCCGAACGGCAGTTCCGCAATTATGTGCATAAGGCGCTCGCCGCCGTGCACAACGCCCAGCCGAGCGACCGCCTGCACGAACTCCTTGAAATGCGTCTGGACAATGTCGTCTGGCGGCTCGGCCTCGCTTCCACGCGGCGCGGCGCGCGCCAGATGGTCGCGCACGGCCACGTACTCGTCGCCGGCAAAAAGATGCGAGTCCCTTCGCATATGCTCTCGGTCGGCGACCGCATCAGCATGCGCGAGGGCTCCAGGGGGCACGGCGTGCTGGTCGGCTTCTCGGAGCGATTCCTGGAACGGCCGCTCCCGTCGTGGCTCTCCTGGGACGCGAAGTCTATGGAGGGCTCCGTTAAAGAGCGCCCGACGGCTGTGTCGGCGGACAGAGCGGGCGACCTAGTCGCCGTGCTCTCGTTCTACACGAGATAACAAGATATTTAAATTTTTATTGGTAATTACGATTGCGTTATGGAATACCACATCACACTTCCGAGTAAGCCCCGTATCGTTTCAGAAGAAGGACTGCAGGGCGTCTACGAGATTGACTCGCTGTATCCGGGCTATGGCCACACGCTCGGCAATTCTCTGCGCCGCATTATTCTCTCCTCGCTACCCGGCGCCTCTGTCACCCAAGTCAAGATAGAGGGCGTCCCGCATGAATTCGCCACGGTAGACGGCGTGCGCGAGACGGTGATGGAAGTGCTCCTGAACCTCAAGCGCGTCCACTTCATCCTCCACGGCGATGAACCGCAAACCATCTCGCTTATGGCGAAGGGCGCGGGCGAAGTCACGGCAAAAGATTTTAAACTCCCGTCCCAAGTTGAAATTAAAAATACCGAACAGCACATTGCCGACCTCTCGGGCAAGGCGGTGCTGGAGCTGGAGGCGACTATTGAGCGCGGCCTCGGCTACGTGCCGCGCGAAGTGCTCACCAAGGACAAGGTGGACATCGGCACCATCGCACTGGACGCTACCTTTACCCCTATCCGCCGTGTGAATTATGATGTGGAAAATATGCGCGTCGGCGACCGCACCGACTTCAATCGGCTCCGCATTCTCATAGAGACTAACGGCACCATCGCGCCGCGCGAAGCGCTGGAGAAGTCCATTGAGACGATGATTCACCAGCTGAAGGCGGTCATCGGCTTCCAAGAAAATGAAGCATCCTCCTCTACCAAGGCTACGGAGGGTGAAGCTCTCGTGACGAGCGCTTCAAAGATTAAGGTCGCCGACCTTGAACTCTCTCCGCGCGTCGCCTCCGCCTTGGAGGATGCGGGCATCAAGAGCGCGGCCGGTCTCGCGAGGAAGACCGCGAGTGCGCTCAAAGAGCTTGACGGCATCGGCGACAAGGCAATAGAGGAAATTTCGGTCGCGCTCGCCGGGCACGGCCTCACGTTGAGGCCCGAATAATAATCATGGCGTTTACTAAAAAAGGTCAGACATTCCATCGCGAGACCGGCCAGCGCCGCGCGCTCCTGAAGTCGCTCGCTCGCTCGCTCGTGCTCCACGAGCGCATCTCTACCACGGAGGCAAAGGCCAAGGCGCTCCGCCCCTTTGTGGAGCGCCTCGTGACCTACGCCAAGAAGAATACGCTCGCCTCCCGCCGGCTCACCCAGACGCGCCTCGGCGACAAGGACGCTGTGAAGAAGCTCTTCGGCACCATCGGTCCGCGCTATGCCTCGCGCAAGGGCGGCTACACGCGCGTGGTGAAGCGCACCAGGCGAGGACTAAACGACGCCCGCAAGCTTGCGTATATATCATTCGTCTAATATGACACTCAACACAAAACCAGCACTAACGACGCACGTTATAGACGCGACGGACCGCACGCTCGGGCGCGTAGCGAGCGAGGCGGCGCACGCGCTCCTCGGCAAGCGCTCGGTGCACTTCGCTAAAAACAAGGCGCTCCCTATGAAGGTCGTTATCGAGAACGCGGGCCGTCTCAATCTCCCCAAACGCCGGACGGAAGGGAAGGTCTACACCCGCTACACCGGCTATCCGGGAGGTCTTCGCGAGATGACGATGACGGATATGATTGCGAAGAAGGGCATTTCTGCGGTCGTGAAGAAGACCGTAGACGGGATGATTCCGCGTAACAAGCTTCGCGCTCCGCGGATGAAGAATCTCGTCATCACCGAATAATATGCCGTCTAAACGATTTATTACTGCAGTCGGGCGCCGGAAGACCGCCGTCGCGAGCGTGCTGATGGTCAAGGCCGATAAAAATAACGTCACGGTGAACGGCAAGACGGCAAAAGAATATTTCAAGACCGACCTGCGCGCGCTCATTGCCGTAGAGGCATTTGCCAAGAGCGAGAGCACCGAGCACTACGCCGCGACCGCACACGTGCAGGGTGGTGGTATTGCCGCGCAGGCAGACGCAGTGCGCCACGCGCTCGCCCGCGCGCTCATCAAGACAGAGCCCAAGACCCGTGCAGTCCTCAAGGCCGCCAAGTTCCTGATGCGCGACCCTCGCGCCAAAGAGCGCAAGAAACCGGGCCTCAAGAAGGCAAGGAAGGCACCCCAATGGTCTAAACGGTAGTAATACAAAAAGAACGCCCGATAACCTCGGGCGTTCTTTCGTCAGCCTTCCGCAGTCAAAACACATGAAATGGGAGTTAAAGAAACTTTTAAGAGGCTGATTTTGTGATACGGTGGCGTACATACAAGCTAAAACATGAAATATTTAATATGCAGATTAAAAAAGGGCGAATATTTGCCCGAAATGCGGTTCGCACCTAACGAAAAAGAACGGATACCAGTACGGTCGATGCCGATACAAATGTCGTGAG
>Ga0209542_10000236_pt1 | contig 137673 bp, 198 predicted proteins | sample RifCSPhighO2_01_FD_184028 | JGI IMG/M metagenome (GOLD analysis project Ga0209542, IMG submission 184028) | Soil microbial communities from Rifle, Colorado - Rifle CSP2_plank highO2_0.1 (SPAdes) (version 2) | ecosystem: Environmental > Terrestrial > Deep subsurface > Rock core/Sediment ... | reverse complement strand
TTACGTGCTCACCACAAACATCCTGAACAGCGCTAGTACTTGCATTAATATCACTACAAACAATGTTATTTTTGATGGTGCTGGTTACACTATTGATGGACTAGATTATATATTTCCCGCATCTTACGGCGTTTATGTTTATAATTCCTCTATAACTCTGACAAATGTTACTATCAAAAATCTGAGATTAACTGACTGGTACATTGGTATTTATTACCTGAACTCTCAAAATGGAATTATCACAAACAATACCGAAAGCTCAAGTTGGTATGGGATTTGGTTTGTATCTTCTAGCAACAATACCCTGGCAAACAATATTTTAAACTCGAACTCTCAGTCAGGAATCCGTATTGACTCTTCCAGCAACAACAACACACTAACCAGCAATACAGCAAACTCGAACAACTATGGAATATACTTCGCCTCTTCTACCACTAACAATATTATCACAAATAACATAGCAAACTCGAATAGCTATGGAATCAACTTCTACTCTTCCGGCAACAATAACATCTTAACCAACAACACCGCAAACTCGAACAGCTTTGTTGGAATTTGGCTCGCCTCTTTCAGCAACAACAATACCCTATCAAACAACATAGCAAACTCGAACAGCGTCTATGGAATCTCTCTGTTGTATTCCAGCAACAACACCCTATCAAACAACATAGCAAACTCGAACAGCAATATTGGAATTGCCCTCCACCCCTTCAGCAACAACAATATCCTGACCAATAACACAATGAGAAATAATCTCTGGGATTTCTACTCTACTATTAACGCTTCTTCAAACACGATTATCACAAACTTGTTCAACAACACAATTGCGGACTTTACGTATTCTGGCACAATATATGTTGATTCCTCTTCGTCGCCAGCCAGCGACCCGTCAGGCTATCGTAACATAAGTAAGTATCTAAACATAACAAACGGCACAGTTGACTCCTGGATTTATCTGAACATTTCTTACACTGATGCCGATGTTGCTGGCATAACTGAGAGCGCCTTGACTATGTGGAAGCATAATGGTTCTTGGTCGCAGGTGTCTGCACCCAACGGAGTTGATACTGTGAATAATTATGTTTATTCAAATATAACAGAGTTCAGCGTCTTCGCACCAATGATGCCTACACCAATAAGTTCATGCACTATAATTTCCACACCTGGTCTATATACACTTACTACAAACATATTAAACAGTGATGCAGCCAAATGCATTGAGATTACATCAAGTAATGTTGTTTTCGACGGTGCTGGTTATACGATTGATGGTTTGGATGCAATAAACACTGGCTATGGTGTATATGTTTACAACTCTTCTACAACTCTGAATAATATTATAATTAAGAATTTGGTAATAACTGATTGGTATGTGGGCATAACATATCAAAATGCCCAAAATGGAAGTATAGCCAACAACAACGCAACCTCTAACTACCTTGCGATCTACCTCGAATCTTCCAGCAACAACACTGTAATAAACAACACAGCAAACTCAAACAGTTATAATGGATTCTATCTCAACTCTTACAGTAACAACAACACCCTAACCAACAACACAGCAAACTCAAACTACGATGGAATCGACATAGACCTTTTCAGCAGCAGCAACACTATAAAATCAAACACTATACTCAACAACATAGGAAGAGGAATTAACTTAGGAGATTCCAATAGCAATTTCATTTTCAACAACTTCTTTAACAATTCTGTGAATGCACTGGATGACGGTAACAACTTTTGGAACACGACCAAAACTCTTGGGACTAATATTATGGGTGGTTCTTATCTGGGTGGCAATTTCTGGAGTAATTACAACGGAACAGATACTGATGGAGACGGATTAGGTGATACTAATTTGCCTTACAATTCAAATGGAAATATAGTTAATGGCGGGGATTATTTACCTTTAACAACAGTTGGTTTTGGTGGGCAAGTAAGCTCATGTACTAATATAACCTCAAGCGGCGCCTACGTACTCACCAACAACATACTCAACAGCGGTGCAGTTGCATGCATCAATATAACAGCAAGTAATGTTATTTTTGATAGCCAGAGTTTCACAATAGACGGCATAGATACTGGGGGAAGTACTGGAATTTATGTTTATAATCCAACAATTATACTAACAAATGTCACTATTAAAAATGTAAAGATGATTGATTGGGGGAATGGATTATATTATCGAAGTGCACAAAACGGAAGCATCTCAAACAGCACTGCAAATAGCAATGGTAATGGTCTCTTTCTTTATGCTTCATCTAGCAACACCCTCCAAGACATCCAAGCCTCCTTCAACACCTATAATGGCATCCTCATCCATACTTCTTCCAATAATAATACGGTTTCCTCCATCATTGCAAACAACAATGATAATGGCCTTTTCCTCTATGCCTCATCTAGTAAGAACACCCTTTCTTCCATCACTGCAAATAACAACGACATCGGCCTTGTCTTCCAATATTCATATAACAATATAGTCCAGGACAACACAGCAAACAACAACAATTACGGTTTAGTCCTTGTCGATTCATCTAATGGGAACATTCTAACCAACAATACCATAAGTTCTAATGGTTATGGGATCTTTCTGAATTTTATCCAATCCACTTCTTCTGCCAGCAATAATAGAATCTATAATAATAAATTTGTCAACAACACTATAAATGCCTTTGATTCAGGAACTAATAATTCATATAACACAACAAAGACTCTAGGAACAAATATAATCGGTGGTCCTTATCTTGGAGGTAATTTCTGGAGTAACTATAATGGCACCGACATAAACAGCGATGGATTAGGCGACACGAACCTGCCCTACAATTCAGGCGGTAATATAGGAACTGGCGGGGATTATTTACCATTAACAACAGTTGGCTTTGGTGGGCAAGTAAGTTCATGCACAACAATTTCTGCACCCGGTACATACATACTCACTACAAATATATTAAACAGCGGTGCAACCAAATGCATCGAGATTACCTCAAGCAATGTTATTTTTGACGGTGCTGGTTACACTGTTGACGGCATTGATACTCAGTCTACTTACGGTGTTTATGTTTACAACTCTTCTACAACTCTGAATAATGTCAGTGTGAAAAATCTGAGAGTAACTGACTGGTGGGATGGCATAACGTTTCAAAATGCCCAAAACGGAAGTATATCCAACAACACTGCAAGCTCTAATGCCAACGATGGAATCCTCATAGACTCTTCCAGCAATAACACATTAACTAACAATACAGCAAACTCGAACAGTGATAGTGGAATCTTCCTTCAGTCTTCCAGCAACAACAATATCATAACCAACAACACTGCAAACTCAAATAGTAGGTCTGGAATCCGCCTCGTCGATTCCAGCGACTACAACAACATTTCAAACAACACCGCAAACTTGAACACATACGAAGGTATCTACTTTTATTCTTCTAACAACAACACCCTAACCAACAACACTGCAAACTCGAACAGCTATGGAATCTATCTTGAAACTTCCAGCAGCAATACCCTCACCAGCAATACAGCAAATTCGAACTACTATGGAATTACCCTCATATCTTTCAGTAACAACAACACCCTAACCAGCAACACTGCAAACTTTAACTCCCGTGGAATCGTCCTTGAATCTTCCAGCAGCAACATCCTAACAAACAACAATGCAAGCTCGAACACCAATATTGGTATCTGGCTCTACTCTTCCAACAGCAGCACCTTAACCAATAACACTGCAGACTCAAACGTCGATATTGGAATCTACCTTGACTCTTCCAGCAATGACAACATCTTAATTAGCAATACAGCAATTTCGAACTACTATGGAATCTATCTCTACTCTTCCAACAGCAGCACCTTAACCAGCAACACAGCAAACTTGAATACCCAGTCGGGCATCTTCCTCTACTCCTCCAGCAACAACACTGTAGAATCAAATACTATACTCAATAACCTTGAAAGGGGAATTCGAGTAATAGCAAATTCCAACAACAACTTCATTTTCAACAACTTCTTAAACAATTCCCTGGTGAATGCAGAGGATGACGGCGTTAATTCCTGGAACATAAAAAAGACCGCAGGCACCAACATCATCGAAGGGTCGTTCATAGCAGGAAATTTCTGGAGCGATTATAATGGATCCGATACTGATGGAGATGGGATAGGCAATACTAATTTACCATACAATTCGAATGGGAATATAATTATTGGCGGCGACTTTGCGCCTCTAGTGAAATCACTTATGAATACGCCTATCGGAACAAACGTGAGCGTCAATTTAACTTCTTGCAATACAACCCTTACATTCGATAATGTAACCTTTGGCGGCAATTCAATTTGTGGAATAACGACAACGCCTCCGAGTCCCGCTTCTCCTCCAGGGTTCAGCATAGTTCCATCTTCACCGCCTCTTTATTATGATATTAATGTATCAGCCAACTTTACAGGCAATGTGACAGTATGTCTTGGTTATAATGAGAGCCAGGTAAACGGCAACGAATCAAACCTCAGACTCAGGCAGTTCAGCAACGGGTGGAATGATATAACTGTACTGCCTGTTGATACAGTTAATAATATAATCTGCGGGAGAACAACTCATTTTTCCTTCTTTGCTGTCACTGAGCCAGCTTATCAATGCGGAGACGTCAACAACGATGGAAATATTGATATTCTTGATGTTGTTGGAATGATAAATGTTGCATTTAGAGGGCAGCCACAAGGAGACCCTGCTTGGGTTTATGATGTTGATGCATCAGGGGCAGTTGATATTATAGATGTTGTCAAAATTGTTAATGTTGCATTTAGGGGAGCTAACGCTACAACTGAATTAACTTGCCAGCCAGTTTCAAATGCCCAAGCTTCAACAACAATAAATATCCAAAAAACAAGTGGTGGTCTCTCAGCATCTGCTAGTTTAGATAGAAGTGTAGCTGGAATGCAGTTTGATTTAACTTATGATTCAAGTAAAATGCAGATTACAGGAGTCAAGACTGCGACGCGAACTTATGGAATGACCTTGACAAATAAACAAATTTCACCAGGCAAAAATATAATAGGAATTTATAGCAGTGATGGGGAAAAATTAATTAAATCAGGATCAGGAACCCTGTTCACTATACAGGCAACAGGCAGCGATTTCAGCAGCCTTAAAATAATTCCAATAGTTGTAGATTATAAAACATCAAACAAATTTAGCAATGCTAATGTTAACTTTAAATTTAAGACAACGACCCTGCCTGTGATAAAACTTCAGAAAGGTGTGGGAATATTGAGTTAAATTATCTTTAGGTAACACGCCCCCACGAGATGTTTAACCTTAGGTTAAGGTTAGCACGAGTAAATTGAATGGTTTCTCGACGATAAGGTTTTTTCATCAAAAAAGTTAGGGTTTAGAATTGATTTTTTATAATTTAGGACTGGTTAAACGCCCCCGCAGATTTCCTAAATAAGAAAGATTTATATACCTTAAAAGCAGTATGATTATACTTAAAATAAGGTATAAACAAATCACAAATTTAACGAGACAAAATGTTAACTAAAAAACAGCTAAAAATACTGAATATCTTCCAAAATAATAATTTTAAAGAACTAACTTGGAAGCAAGTAAAAGAATTATCAAAAGAAAAGTCAAGCTCAGTTATACAAGATGCAATTAAAGCTTTTTTAACCGAAGAACTAATAACTGAGGAAAAAATAGGAACTTCCAAGCTTTATGCAGTTAATCATAAAAACAATAAAGTATATACTTATTTTGAAACTTATAACAAGGAAAGTTTGCCAAAACAAGTTTTAAGATCAATTAAAGAATTGGAAGATAGTTTGGATAAGCACACGCCATTTTATTCTATTGTTATCTTTGGTTCTTATGCTATTAGAGAACAAAAAAAGGATTCTGACTTAGACATTGCTATTTTTATTGAGCAAGAAGATAAAAGAAAAATAGTTGAAGCAGTCTTTAAGTCTATGGAAACTAAGTCTTTTATAAAAATAGACGGGCATGTCATAACAAAAGAAGAATTTTTAGAAATGTTAAAAGTTGATTATGAAAACCTGGGCAAAGAAATAGCTAGAAAACATTTAATAATCCATAATCCAGTTATATTTTATTCATTAATCAAAGAGGGTGTGAAACATGGATTTAAATTATAATCTTATATCTTGAAAGAGCAAATAATGAGATAAAATTTGCAGATATAGCTCTAATTGTCAGTAATAATAAAGAACTACAAGTTAATGTGTTTAATATTGAACAACCCGAAACCTATTATAGTTCAGTTATTTCTCATGCTTACTATTGTATTTTCTATTCTGCGAAAGCTTATCTTGCTAAGAAAGGAATCAAAACAGAAGCGCCTGAAGAACACAAAAAGACATATGAAGAATTTAAGAGATTAGTTTTTCTGGGAACCGTAGATAAAGAATTATTGAAGATTTATGATGAGATTATTGTAAAAGCAGATACTCTCTTAGGGATATTCAAGATAGAGAAGAAGAAAAGAAGAGAGTTTACCTATCAAAAATTAGCGCAAGCAAATCTTGAGCCCGCAAATAAAAGTTTGGAAAATGCTAAGACTTTCTTGAAACATATAAGAAAGTTGTGTGAATAAGTTCAACGCCCCCTTAGTTTTCCTCACTTTTTTAGTATAGTTATCATATAACAAGTTACATTATCTTTCATTAAATTCGGCATTAAATAACCTGACAAAGAATTATAGGTAAAAGCTTTTGGTGTTACAAAAGAAATAAATTTTGCCAAAATTGGATGATTAAAAAATATTTTTGCAATTCTTTCAAATCTATTCATAGTTGGTAATACATAATTTGAAGCATCTTCTTCTAGAATTATCTTAAATTTATTCTTTTTAACTTTACTAATGAAGCAATTATAAGATTCACATTTTTCAACAGCCATTCCAATTTCAGTTAATTTTAGAGCAATTCTCTCATTTTCTGATAAGCTATTTTTATTTTGATAGCCATCAAATATAATAAAAATTCCTCCTTTTCTTAAAACCCTATAAACTTGATTTAGAACCTCTTCTTTTTTAGTGCTATGACATAAAGCTTCGATTACAAAAACTATATCAAAGCTTGCATCATCAAATTTATTTAAATTATGATAATCTCCAAATTCTGGGTGAAAGTTATTAAGTTTACTTGCATTTTTAAAAGCAAAGTTCAATTGACCTTTAGAAATATCAATACCATAAAAGTTAACCTTTGGATATTTTTTAGCTAGGTAAATTGAATTGGCTCCACGACCAATAGCAAGTTCAAGAACTCTTTTACTAGATTCTTTAAGATACTTTTCTACAGTTTTTGGAGCTTCTAATAAATCATCTTCTTTATATTTTCCATCTTTACTAACTCCCATATGTATAAAACCGGTTTTTGTATGAAAAATAGAATAAGGGATTCCGTTTGTGTTATAATACTTTTTAATATAAGATGAGTTTATATCTTTTTTTAGAATCTCCTTTATGTTGAATACCAATTTAATTTTTTCTAATTTTTTATCTATTTCTGATTGAGGATGCATAAAGAATAATAGGTTAACCTTAATTTAAACATTACTAAAAGAATTAGTTCAACTCCCTTTTAGGGCATCTAACCATTTAGCGATACTCTCCTCCGCAGCGTTGAACTAATTAACCTTTTAGTTATTCGGTTTATGTAGCTAACTTAATCCTAAGGATTAACGTCTCCAACATTTTCCTTAGGATTCTATCTTTTATCATTCAAATAAACAATCATCACCTGTTCTTTTCCACTATCTCCGCCAAATTCGGCAACTCTCTCATAAGTGCCGACAATTTCACCAGTTTCATTATGAGCACAACCATTTTGTGTCCAAGATAGAGTTTCGCTGCCCACAACTGCACCACGTGGAACTTTATTTCCTTCCCATCTAAGAATATAAGCATGACTAGAATTTTTTTTCATCCTACTTAAGAGAGTATTTACTTGTCCATCTAATTGAGGATTACCTAGATTAACTCCTTTACCAAGAGGTAATTCTTCCCCTAAAAGATTGGATATATCAGTTACTTTAACTTGTGGATTTTCCATAATCAAATTATTAATAAAGTATATATAAATCTTTCTATTATAACCACTCTTAAGTTACATTAAAATCAGTTCAACTCTCCTCCAAAGCACCTAACCAATAGTAATACCTCCCTTCACCGCATTTAACCATTTTGCTCTCTATTTATTCGGTTTATGTAGCTAACTTAATCCTAAGGATTAATGCCCTCATGAATCCTTCAACTTCTAGAACTTTAAAATTTTAGTTGCCCCAATCAGCTTTTGCCTTTCGTTTTATTTCTGCAATTTCCTGCAGAGTTTGGATTTCTTTTGCCGATAAAAGGTCTTTATTTTTCTTGAAATTCTTAAACTGGCTTTCACCCATATCAGAATAAAGAGAGATCTTGTCTTTTAGGTGTCTTTCATAATTTTCCCCAGGAATAGATATCGCAACTTCCATCTCTTCATGAGCTTCATCTACCGATTTATTTTCTGATTGAATGTTTTTTACTCTTCCAACGTCTTCTCCTAAGTCGTCAATTATATTTAATCCAGAGACTAATTTTCCCCCTTCAATTTTCACACCAAATATTGCAGGTTTTGTATTCCTGAAAACATATTGATGAAGGATTTTTAATTTGCATATTGTTGAAAGACCCATAAGACGATTTTTCTCTAACTCTCTTCTTTTTTCATCTCTATATTTTACTGAGTTTTCAATTAATTTGTAAACAACTTTGTCTGTTATTATTTTTATATTTCCTTTGATTTTATCCGCTTCTTCATCCAATGTGCTGTTAAACCCAACAATCATCGTGTCTAATTCATTTATCTCAAGATTTGCCTTGGCGTTTATAATATCTGTTTTGTTAATATTACCAATTCCTGCTTTTAGAATTGGAATATTTGCCTGTTTTAAAAGTGTAAGGAGAGCTTCTAAGCTTCCAAGTGAGTCTGCTTTAACTATAATTCCTTGCTTGTCTGTTTTTAGCGCTTCTGTTAACTCTTTCTTAAACTCTTTTTCGATTGCTTCCTTATTTCCTTTGTATAATGTGAAGGGCATTCCTGGCAGTATGTCTATTTTCTCTGTTAGCTGCATTCTAAATCCTGATGCTGCCTGAATTTTTTCCTTTGGCTTAAATTTGTCGGATAAGGGTTCAATTTCTTCTAGGACTCTTATTCTTGTGATTGACGGTTTGCCTTCTATGTTTGCTACAGCTATTTCATCTGTCTTAGAAAGAACGCCATCATAAAGTATTGATTCTGCGTAACTTCCAGCCTTTTCTTTTTTTATTTCTAATATAACTCCTTTTGCTTCTTTGCCTAATTTAAGTTTTTCAGAAAGATATCTTTGACTTAAACCACAAAGCATCATTATTAGCTCTTGAATTCCTTCTTTTGTTTTAGCAGAACACGGAATTAAGGCTATTTTTTGTGTGAAGTCGGTTATGTTATAATATAAATCAGCATCAAATCCATAGCTATTCAAAGCTCCGATTATTGTTAAATATCTTTCATCAAATATTTGCTTTACTCTTGCAGGCTGTGTTTCAATGCTTCTTTGTAGTTCCATTTGTTCTTTAACTCCACTTCTCCAGCCTGAAATATTATCTATTTTATTCAATGCAATCATAAATGGCGTCTTGTTATGTTTGAGAATTTGAATTACCTCTGATGTCTGAGGTTTTATTCCTTCATTTACGTCTATAACTAAAACAGCCAAGTCTGCTAAACTTCCTCCTCTTTTTCTTAGATTGGTGAATGCTGCATGTCCGGGAGTATCAATTAATAGGAAACCCGGAATGTCTAATTTAAGCCCTCTTTTTTCTATTAAAGGACAGGCTTTTTTTAGCTGACTTATGGGGTATGAAGTGAATGAAATTTTCTGAGTTATTGCTCCTGCTTCTCCTTCCTGGATAGAACTATCTCTAAGGCAATCTAAAATGCTTGTTTTTCCGTGGTCAACATGTCCGCAGATTGTGACGATTGGTTGTCTTATATTATGTGTTTGATGTGGTGGTGTCATGAAAGATCAAATTTAGGTTAGGTTAAAAAGGTTACGAGTCTGGAATTTTATTAAAAGAAAGAGTTTTTATTTGAATTTATCAGGACCAAAATTAATTAATATTTTTTTAATTTCATTAATAGTCTCCTGCTGGTCTTTTTTATCAGACATCCTAACAAATTTTATTAACAAATCTACTAGCTTTGATTCATCCATTACTCTTAATTTATATCCATCTGTGATGAAATAAAATCTAAAGCCTTTATATCTCAGCTCTTTGATAACAACTCCTCCAACATTTCCAAGCAATTTTCCTTTGTGGGGATTATCTTTTAAAGAAAACATTAATTTGAAGATGGTTTTTGATTCTTCTTTGAATTTTTTCAGAATTTCGTTTTTTAGGTCTTCAGCTATGCTTACCTCGGCCATTTCTTATTTGCCTCTTTTATGGCTTCTTCAATTGGAATAAATCCTTCGCTAGACATCAAGAATTTTCTGAGATGCTCTTTAACTGCAAGATCATAAATTCTTCTTATGATTTCATCATAACTTTCCCCTTTGCTCCCAAATGATGAAATTTTTTCCTTTGTCTCTTTGCTTAATTGTATAGTTGTTATGTCCATTTTAATCTATAGTTACTATGGTGGCTATAGTTTTTAAACTTTTTGGTTTTTCAGAGAATTAGTTTTTAATTAGAAGTTTAAGGTAAATAATCATCTGATTGTTTATTTTGTAGAAAATCAATAAAAGTAAGGATATTTTCTACCCATGTCTTTCATATGCCTAACCAATTTTTTTGATAAGTAAGGAACCAATTTGTCAAATGTCCTCATTTTCATATTTTCAAAGAAAGAAACATGGACAATATTATCTATATCTTGATCTCCAAATTCAAAACACTTACTCAAGAATATTCCCACTTTTTTTAATGTGTTTGTTTCCTCTTTTTTTATAACTTCTTTCACGAAAGGAGTAAGGTAACACCCAAATAATACATGAATTATCTTTTCTCCATCATTATCTTTTAGGAATTCTTTATAGGTTATTTTAAATTCTGGGACACATTTTATCAAGAATTCCCCCACATTATCTATTGTAATTTTTTCCATTAAAAAAAGGATTATGTTAACTTAATAAAACTTACTAAAAAATCAGGTATTTGTTTATTTCTAAAATTCTCCGTTATACTTATTAAGTAGCACAGGGGGTAGATTGTTTACTTGCTAAAATCACAAGATAAGATCTCAAAAAGCCTAAGAAAAAATATAAATAAAAAGGGATAAAGGCGTCCGAAGCCAGCAAAGCCCATCCGAAGATAAGCTCAAGGCTGATTGCTCCGCCTTATCCGCAACTACTTATTTATTAAGACAAGGTTGTATATAAGGATTTCGTTGGTGTTGTTTACCTTCAATTTTTAATACAATTTTAGCACAACAATTTTTAAAAACCCTCTTGATTTTAGCCGACTATGGTAGAAAAGTTAGAAGAACTTGCTATTTCGTTAGCCAATAAGTTTTTTCTGGCAGGATTCTTATTAAGTGGTTTTTCAAATATGATTGCTCCAGGAGGGATACTTGAATATAGAAGATGTGAGCAAGGAACTGCCACGTACCACATTTCAAATATTGCTACGGTGGTTCCTTATGTTGTATGTCACCCTATAGACGCTCTTACAGATTTCAATCCAATAAATAAAGAATATTTTGAGTAATTTGTGGAGATAAAAGTACATGGCTGAAGGAATTTTGGTTTACACTCTAGACAATCTACCTCCATGCGTCATTAGGTTAGCAGATGATTCTAATTATGACACGACTTTAAGAGCTCTTTCCTTTGATCGAAAATTTCATTATATTTGGGATAAGCAGGGAGTTTCTGGAGAAGAAGCAGGTGGAATTGTGGGAAGAATTTCCAAAATAATAAAAGACAGAATTGGAAAGGATAAATCTGTAAGCCTTCACGAAGAGTTAGATCAAGCTTTTCCCTGATTATATCCATCTCATCAATATTGCTAATCCAATTAAGAATAATAAGATTCCTGCCACAAGGTGGAGAGTTCTAACATGCTTATCTTTCCAGCCAGTAACGTCGTCTATTTTTGCGAAGCCGAAATAAACTATTCCAACTATTATTAACATAGGGAGAACAAAGACTAGATTATAATATAAAAGCCAAGGCAATGCTCCTAGAATTCCTAGATCAGCAAGCAACCCCGATGCAACTATATAAGGGCCCATTGTGCAAGGAAGCAAGAACAAGGTGACTATAAATCCAATAACAAAAGCTCCTGACGGTGAGATTATTTTTTCAGCCCATCTCTTTGCCATAGGCCTCATAAAAATAGGCATTTCTGTGGCAAAGCTGCCTTTTTTATACATAAAGTAGTCTTTAACGTGCAACGCCCCCATGATCATTGCTATTGTCGCAAGAACATTGTATATAATTCCAGAATTTTCCCTTAGAAATTGTGCAAAGACATTAAAGAATTGAATTATTATAAGTCCGTAGACTAAATACCCTATGAAAACTGCCGAGACAAAAGCCAAACCCCCATAGAGAACTTTTCTTTTTTTTCCAGGATTATTAATGAGTATAGAAATTAAAACCATTGCAAGAATTGCAATCTCACACGGATTTACAGAATCAGCTAATGCAAGAGTAGTAATTCTTAGGAAGTTAGTCATGTTTTATTTAATGAGATTGTGTTTTTAAAGGTAAGGTTAATCATCTCGTGGGACATTAATCTTAAGGATTAAGTTAGCTACATAAACCGAATAATTAGTGAGCTTTTTGGTTCACTGCCCAATCACAGCGTATGACTGAAAAGTTTAACGCTGTAATGAAGATGTGAACTCAATGTTCAAATTTATAAAGTTGATTTTATTATTTTAAACATGGGGAAAAATATTAGTTCTGTTAAAGTTATCGCATTTGATTTCTGGGGAGTTTTCGCGAAGCTTAATCCTCCACTGAATAAGTATCTTAAACGGCAAAACATTTCCTTAGATAAATATTCAGATCAGATTCACAATTTGATTGTAGAACATGACCTTAATAAAATAACTGAACAACAATTCTTTAAAAAATGCTCAGAGATTTTTAATTTTGAAATTCCATATCCGCTATGCAAATATAACTTTCAAAAAAACGATTTGAATGATAATTTAATAAAAATTGTTAAAAAGTTGAAAGAAAGGTATAAGATAGCTCTTCTAACAAATAATAACAAAGAATACTGTGAAGAATTTCTATTCAAAACTGGTCTGAATAAACTTTTTGATGTCGTGGTTTTATCATATGAAGTTGGTTATCGTAAACCTGCTCCAGAGATTTATCAAATATTAATAAGAAGGTTGAAGGTTAAACCTCAAGAAATTCTTTATGTAGATGATGGGGCATCAAAGTTAATTCCTGCCAAAAAGATAGGAATGGATACCATTCAGTATAAGGGCAAAAAAACAGACCAAATCTTAAGGAAGATGACGGAGAATTAATCTTCTTGAAAAATGAGCATCGGAAGATTTATAAACATTCATTAATAATGAATAATTATTCACTTTAAGTGAAAGATATAACATGATACCAAAGAACACAAAGAAGATAATAATCTACTTACTGAGGAATTTAGAGATAGTTAATATAAATCAGATCTCTAAGAATCTCGAGATAAGTGTGGGAAGTGCATTTAAAATTTTAAAGGAATTAGAGAAGAACAACCTAGTCTTATCTTCTAATTTAGGAAATGCTAAGTTCTATCAAATTAATTTAAATAACGAAGAAACAATAAAATGGTGTGAAATTCTTCTGTCAGAAGAAAGAAGAAACCTAAAAGGATACTCAAAGATTTATGCAGAAGAAATACAAAAGTTTGAACATTCAGAACTGATTATTTTATTCGGTTCTGTTTTAAACAATAAAGATTTTAATGACGTTGATGTTTTGTTTATCACAAACAAACCTAAAGAAGTTACAAGGTTTTGTTTAAATCTATCGAAGATAAGAACTAAGCCCGTAGTTCCTTTGATATTAAAGAAAGAAGATTTTATTAAAGAAATAAAAAATAAAAAGGAAGTAGCTTTAAATATTCTAAAAACAGGAATTATATTAAAAGGAGAATCAGCATTATTAAAGGTGTTAAAAAATGTCAAACAGCAAAGATAGATTAAATTGGTGTCTTGAAAGTGCAAAGAGAATGAGAAAGATTAAGCCAAATGATAAACTTTCTAAAGAGCATATTGAGAAAACAAAGCATAACTTAAAAGCAGCAGATTATAATGTTCAAGGACATTTTGATGACTGGGCTGTTTCTCAATCTTACTATGCAATGTATCACTCACTTTTAGCAATTCTGTTTAAGAAAGGTTTTGAATCAAAGAATCACGAATGCACAATAAGCACAGTAGAATTTTTAATTGAAACTAAAGAGATTAATTTGAGTATGGAAGATTTATCTTTTATTAGAACAACTGAACAGATGACAACTAAAGACGCTAAATCATTGAGAGAAGAATTTCAATACGGAACAAAAACAGATGTGAACAAAGTTCTACTTACTGAACTCCTACAAAAGTCAAAAGTAATAGTTGAAAAAATAGAAGTTATGTTGAGTGAAATATAAAATTTTCCAAATTTCTAGGAAAAAGTTAGGGGAGTTAATCCTTAGGATTAAGTAATCGTGGGGGCGTTTATCTTTACTATTATCTTTCCACATTTAACATCCTGTCAGGTTTTGAATTTTTTCAATTTCTTGAACGCCTTCATAATATTCTCCATCAATAAGCCAAGTTGGTGTTGCTTCAATTTCTGTACATCTTTCTTTTTCAAAGAAGCAGTCAATCTCATTTAGAAATTTTACGTTATCGCCGAACATTTCTTCCTGGGTTTTACAGTGGGGGCAGCCTAGCTGAACATAAAGTGTTGACTTTTCTCCTATACATTTTGCAACTTCTTCTGTTGTTGTGTTTGTGGGTTTTCTAATAATTACAATTGCTAAGATCACGATTAAGATTATTATGCCGAATGTTATTAGGTTCGATTTTTTCATAAAGTAATTACTTTTTGTATTCTTTTAAATGTTATGAAGAAACTGGTTCCTGTCTATTACCATATTTTTATAAACTATGTATTGATGGGTTTTCAATGAACTTTGAGAGAACAGATATTGCTGTTGGTGCTACAAGTAGGATTGCAAAGGTCTATTTGGAGTATCTTGATATATTGAGAATCCCTAGCATCGCTGTTTCCAGGTCTGGGAGTGATGACGATTTTACAAAATACAAGCATGTTCAGTATCACATGAACAAGGATTTGGCTGACACCGACTGGCAGGATCTTAAGGAAATTATTTGCTCAAAGGAATTTCCTAGGGTTGTTTATTTTGCGACTCGACATAATCATCTTGGGGGGCATAAAAGCGAGTATCATGCTATTAATGTTGATTACGTAAAGAGGCTGACAGAGTTCTTGTCTAAAGAGGGCATTCCTTTTCTTTATCTTTCAACAGACCTTGTTTTTGGGGGGGATGGGGAGGCTTTTGGGGAAGATGATACTCCTCTCATGCCTTGGAGCTATTATGGGGTAACTAAGAGAGAGGGAGAGAAGGAAACCTTGAAACACAGATTGGGTAAGGTTATGAGAATTGGAAATGTTTTGGGTGTGGATGGGGACTATGTATCGGTTCTAGCCAATAAGCTTAACTCTAAAGAAAAATATGGGGCGTGGGCGAATATATTTAACAGGTTTGCCGGGATAAATGATGTTTGCTGGGCAATAAATGAAGTTGCAGACTATCCTGGAAAGCAGAAGATTTTTCATATTGCTTCGAGTGAAGAGCCCATGTCTAGGTATGAAGTTGCCAAGAGACTTGTGGATCATATGGAAGTAAGAGGGATTTTGCCTCAAGGGTCCTCCCAGTTTCTTTTAGAAAGTGAGCATAAGTATAATGATGGAAGGCCTAAAACTCTTAACCTCCAGACAGAAATAACACAGAAAGAGCTTGGGTTTAAGCCGTCTGAAATTGTTGGTGCTACACTTGAGAGAGTACTTCTTAACGGGTATCCTTATTTAAGATCTAATAATTCTCCCATAGATTGATTCAAAGAAAATTCTGTCCTTCAATCTTGATAAGTATTCTGTGAGGGTTGTTTTAGAATGAAAGTAGTCTTTTAGTCTAGGCTTAACTCTTGTTCTATATTCTTCTGATGAAGCTTCTCCTTTCATAACCATTTCCAGATCTTTATCTTCTATGTTTCTTGCCATTTTTTAGAATAAACTTTATCTAGTAATCAGGCATTTCTTCGTCTAAAGACTTTTGAGGTTTTGCTGTGGGTTTTTTGAATTCTTTCTTTTCAGCGTTTGGGTCTTGTTTCATATCTTCTTCTGTTATAGAATTAATCATTTCCTTGAATTTTGGGAACTCTTCTGCAGGAATTCTAACTCCTGATTTTGTGAAGCCAGTATATCTGTCTGAGGAAACAAATTCCCTTATTGTAAGGCCTGTTCTTCCTCCAAAGTCATCAACTCTTATGACAATGTCTGTTTGATCGTTCTTGTTTATTTTTCCAATATCTTTTTCCATGTTCATTAAACTTAATTGGGTTATTTAAAGTTTATGTAAATGGAACACCTAGTTTATTAGGAATCCAAAACCCCAAGATTGAACCATCTTTAGGAGCTTCTTCACCATTCCAGCTGAATTTGCCGTAGTCATCAGTTAAAGAAGAAATACTATATCCTACAATTTCTCCGGCTCTTTTTTCTGCAAATCTTATTCTTACATCGCCGTATATATTATCTGGATTAATCTGGAAATATATCTCCAAATGACCTACTTTTACCTTGTCTTTTCTTGCTATTTCTACTATTCTATCAAATTCCCCGGATTTTAACTTGCTTAGATAATACTTCTCAAACTTCCCTTTGTTGTTTACTGATATCCTGTCTGCATCGTTGTGGCATGCAAATTCACAGAGCAGTTTGTTATAGCTAAAATAAACTAGAGGGTTTAGAACCTCTACATTATGAATGTGATTATCTAATTTTGGATCTCTGTACCAGTATGACTGAATACGGATAAATCGATTTTTTGGAACTTGTTTTAGAACTACTTGAGATAGATCCATTGTTGAAGTTATCTTGATTTAAATTGATTTTTCAAGGTTTTTAATGTTATAATGAACTCTTTTTCCAAACTCGGTAATCTTATATTTTGCAGAGTCTTCTCTAGCTATCAATCCAGCATCTTTCATTTCATTGAGATCTCTAAAAGTTGTTCTTCTGTCAACAGTATGGGAGTAATTTAGTACCTCTTCTGTTGTTGCTTTTTTGTATCTTAGGAACTCTAGAAGATCTCTTCTTCGTTCTTCTGACAAAATTGCATAAATATCGTTGATCCTTTTGTATTTCTTTGCCACCACTTAAAACAGATTCTTGTGTTTTTAATAATTATTGATTAATAGCACACATATATCTTTATACTTCTCAACTTTATTTTCTCTATGAGTAAGGAAATGATCCCAAGTTTTGATGCGTTTTTGAAAAAGTATCTTCCACATTATTACAAAGAAAGGATGTACAATGAATTATCTCCAGAAGAGGCTGGGAGAAAGGCAGCAGAAGAGGTTATGGAGAGAGTAAGAATTAATGCTAAGAGATTGGATGAGGTAACGAGATAAGATGAAAAAGCTTGAAAAAGAAATTATTGGACCTAGGAGCTTTAGGGAGGCGGAGGAAAACTTAAGGAAGTTTTATGAAACTCTTGAGTTAGTAAGAAGATACTCTCAAAGACCGGTTTCTAAAATTCTAAGAGAAGGACAATGGGGAATTGCTAAAGATTATTCTATAGAGTATATTTAAATAACTATTTAGTAGTAACAATATAGAAAGATTTAAATACACCTTTTTTAATCTAACTCTGGATAAATAATATGGTACAAGACAGTAAATCAAACGACCAAAGATTTTGGTCTAGATGGAGTGAATCTGGCGCAGTTGGAAATATAAAAACTGCTTATGCCGAGCAAGCTAGACAAAATAGAGGATTAGATTCTTCTAAAAGAGCTATACCTATGTTATCTATTGCTGACAGATTAAGAAATTTGAGGGAATATATGCCTCACGAGCAGCAAGTTGTATATGATTTTGGAAATTATCTTGCTGGGAGATTAAATCCTAGCTTGGTTCCTGAAGGATTTAATATGGCCGCTACTCTTGCATTATATGATTTACAAAAGGGAGTAGATGGATTTACAGGAAAGCCTATTAATAGTAGTCTTGTAGGATATCCTCCTCAGATATATTCTATTTTGAACATTATTCTTCCTCAAATTGCCGATGCTGTTTGCCCTAAAGACTTTGCAGGCGGCGTAAGAGCTTTTAGTGAAGATGTTACAAAGAAAATAAAAAGAGATAGGCACATCGAAAGAAAGGTTTATCAAGCTTAATTATTTATAAAACACTAGCCTTAATTATCTTGACTTCTTCCAAAGGCCTGTCACTTGAATCTGTCTTAACTTTTGCAATTTCATCAATAATTTCCACTCCTTCAACAATCTCTCCAAATGCTGGGTGTTTTGTGTCTAGGAAATTGTTGTTGACTAAGTTTATGAAGAATTGGCTGGATCCTGTGTTCGGGCCGGCATTTGCCATTGAAATTGTTCCCCTATTGTTTTTATTTCCACCGACGTGTGTGAATTCGTCTTTAATGTTTTCAGATCCTCCCGTTCCCCAAAGGTTCTTCTTTGAAGGGTCTTTTGTTAAAGGATCTCCTCCTTGAACCATAAACTCATCAATGACTCTGTGAAAAAGAACTCCGTTATAAAATCCTTCTTGAACAAGTTTCTCAAAGTTTCCTGTTGTTATAGGCATGTCTTTATATAACTGAATTACTATGTCCCCTTCCGAAGTTTCAAGTTTGATTTTCACGTTTTCATCTCCTATTGCTGTATTTCCTGTTGATCTTCCTTTGTTTACGAATCCAAATGCCATCGCTAATCCTATGACAAGTATCATGATAACAATTGCACTTTTTTCCATGGAGATTATTAGCAGAAAGGGTATTTAAAATTTTGGATATATTTATTAATAATGTTTAATTTACGAGTATATGAGAAAATGGGTGACCTGGGCTCTTTTAGTATTCATTCTTTTGATTGTTTTTGTAGTAATTGTCTATTCTAAAGGAAACGATAAAAAAGAAGTTTTAAATGATAATTCTCAGATTGTTGGAAACGAATCTCCGCAAAAATTTGTGAATGAGTCTAACACTAATTATCCTTCTGAAAAATACCCTAATTTTTACATTTATTATTCTTTTGGCGTAAGCGAAGTTAATATTCTTGACACAAAGAATAATCTCTATGTTAAGGATATGATTTGTAAACCCAAAATGAGTTATACTCTTATTCTGACTGATGATGACAAATATTTGATTAACAAATCATTATCAGATAACGATTTTTTTAATCTTAAAAATAATTTTACTACAAATTGTGATGTTAGTGGGAATTGTGGGATGATGAGCCCATCGTCATCTGCCGCCCTGACTGTTACACTTAATAATAAGGTTAAAACAATTATATGGCGTTCAGAGTATCTTTATCCTGATGACTCTGATTTGATAAAATTTATGAAGATTCAAAAAGTAATTGAAGACATAATTTCCCAGAGAGAAAAAGCAATGAACATTACACAGCCAACTTGTCTTTATTTATAATTTTCAATCCTTCATTTCAATCTTTATGTTGATGTTCTTTGGAATCCTCATCCTCATTATGTGGTGAAGGATTCTTTCGTTTGCTGGAAGATCAATAAGCCTTTTGTGTATTCTCATCTCAAATCGATCAAAGGTTGCAGTTCCATTTCCACAAGGGGATTTTCTTGTGGTGATTTTAAGTCGCTTTGTAGGCAATGGAACTGGGCCTGATATAACTATTCCTGATTTTAGGGCTATTTCTTTTATAGAATTACAAATATCATTAAGCATTGTCACGTCTGTGCTGTTTAACTTTATTCTTACTTTTGGCATAACGATTAGATCAAAAATTAGTTTTTAAAGGTTTCTGGACATCTTTATCAAGCTCATTTTCATCTTCACTCCAAAAATGTTTTTTGTTATTGAGTCTCTTCATGAAGTCAAAGATAAGGATAAGAATTATAGCCGTGCCGATTGGAATCAGCCAGCCAGTTAGCTTTATTGGGGCTGTGGAGAAAATTCTATTTAGAGGGGTGTAAACTATTGCAAGCGTTGCTAGAATTGAAATAATTGATGCATATACTAGGTATTTATTAACGAAGGGAGATCTATTGAAGACTCCTTGCCTAAAGCTCCTGAAATTAAAAGCCCCAGCTATTTCCAAGAGAATAAGGGTTGCTAGAGCAGTTGTTCTTGAATGTTCAATGGGCTGATTCATTATGTTGTGGCTAAGATAAAATGAGCCTAGGGTCAGAAGAGCCATTATTATTCCTGAAAAGAATATAAGCTGAAAAATGCCTTTGTGGAGGATCTGCTTGTTTTTTCTGTATCTTTCATCCATTATATCTTTTGAGGGGTCATTTAGTCCAAGAGTTACTGCTGGCAGGTCAGATGTTACAAGATTCATGAATAGTATATGTATAGCCAGAAGCAGAGGAACGGCCCATCCCAAAAGAGGGGCTAGCAGAACTCCTACAAATATTATGAGCAGCTCTGCAGAGTTACATGATAGCTGATAGCTTACAAATTTTTTTATGTTGTTGAAAATAGTTCTTCCTTCTTTTATTGCGTCAACTATAGTTGCAAAGTTATCATCTTTTAAAGTTAGATCCGCGACAGATCTTGAAACATCTGTGCCATTTATTCCCATGGCTACTCCTATGTGCGCCTCCTTTAATGCAGGGGCGTCATTTACACCATCTCCAGTCATTGTGACTATCTCTCCTTGTGCCTTTAGTATCTTTACAATCCTTAATTTGTGCTCGGGTCTTACTCTTGCAAAAATAGTTATGTTGTTTATTATCTTGTCTAATGTGTCATCATCAATACTATCTAGCTCATGACCGTCTATGGCTTGGTCTACCTTAAGGCCTATTTCCCTTGATATTGCCATTGCCGTTTCTTTATTGTCTCCTGTAATCATCTTTACCTTTATTCCTGATTTCTTGCATATGTATAATGCTTCCCGTATTTCTTCTCTTGGAGGGTCCTCAAGCGCAAGAATTCCAAGAAATACAAGGTCTGACTCTATGTCTTTAAATTCTGATTTTTTATATGCAACGGCAAGAGTCCTAAATGCTTCTTTTGTTAGGTTGGCATTTTGATTTAGAATATTCTTTCTATCTTTGTCTGTAAGCCTGAATATTCCGTTTTGTTTTTTTATGTGGCTGCTCTTTTTAAGAACCACTTCAAGCGCCCCCTTTGAGAATATAGTTCTTTCTTTTCCCTCTTTTACGAGTACAGTCATTTGTTTTCTTTCGGAGCTGAAAGGAATTTCTTCTTCTATGTCATATTTAAGATCCTCTTTGAATAGCTTGTTTTTTGCAGACATTATAAGTAATGCGGCTTCTGTAGGGCTACCAATTGGTTTGTATATCATATCTTCCCCTGTTCTCGATATCTTCGAATCATTACACATTACTGAAGCTTTAAGAAGAAGACTTAGGCTATCATCCTTTTTCACATCGAATTTTCTATTGCCAAGAAAGAATTCGCCCTTTGCTTCATAACCAATTCCAGTAACATTGTACTCTCTTTGATCTATAATTACTTTTTTCACAGTCATCTCCCCTTTTGTGATTGTTCCGGTTTTATCGGAACATATTATTGTTGTTTCTCCAAGAGTTTCAATTATTGACATTCTGTTGACTATGGCATTTTTTCTTGCCATGTTATGTGCTCCAGCCGAGAGAGTTGTTATAAGGACGACTGGGAGAGACTCTGGAAATGCAGAAACCGAAACGGCAATTACAAGTATCATCACTTCAACAAGAGTTTCTTGGCTTAAGTCTCCTATTTGTAACAATGTTATGAGGCCGGTTACTATTGCTACACCTATTCCGATTATTGCCGTGTATTTTGAAATTACATTCAGCTTTTTTTGAAGTGGAAGTTCTTTTTCTGCTTTAGAGATCATACCTGCAATTTTTCCAAATTGAGTTTTCATGCCTGTTGCAGTTATCTTTGCAGTGCATTTTCCGTTTATTATGAATGATCCCATGAATAGCCTACTTTTATCATCAACATCATTTTCGTTTTTTATGGTGGTTTTTTTTATTTCTTTTGACTCCCCAGACAAAATCGACTCATCTACTCTAAGATCCCTATTTTCAAGAATTACGCAGTCAGCAGGAATTCTCTCCCCATTTCTTAGAATGACTATATCTCCTGGAACCAATCCATCAGATGGAATTTCCTCATCTTTTCCATTTCTTATTACAATTGTCACGGGCATTATCATCTTCCTAAGCGAGCTTATTGCTTTTTCTGCCCTATATTCTTGTGCAAAACCTGCGGTGATTACCACGAAGATTACTATTGCTATCACCCATGCAGTAATATATTTCCCAACAATGAATGAGATTATCATTGCAAATAATAGAAGATAGATTATCCCGTTACTTTTTATCTGTCTGAGCAAAATCTCGAGAGGTGATACTTTTGAAATGTCACGAATTTCATTTTTTCCATGTTTCTTAAGGAGTTTAACCACTTCTTCATCTTGCAATCCTCTCTCTTTTATCATCTGCTTTTTCGTCCCTTTTTTCTTCTTTATCCTAAGCAAATGTTTCTTTATTAATTTTTTCAAGAGATAATCTTATATAGGTATTACACTTATTTTCAATATTCAGGGGGCGATTAAAATAGAGCAGATATTCATTCATTTAGCAATTATCTTGTCAGTAGCATTTGTCATTTCATACTTAGTCAGACTGCTAAAACAACCGATCATTATAGGATACATCATTGCAGGGATAATTGTAAGCCCTTTTTTAGTCAAGTATGGATTTTCTGAGGATATTATTGGGACCTTTTCAAAGATTGGGATCGCGTTTCTTTTATTCACGGTTGGGTTGCATTTGAATCCAAAGGTTGTTAGGGAAATTGGAAAGGCTTCTATAATTGTTGGATTAAGCCAAATTTTATTAGTCTTTGCCCTAGGGTTCTTGATATCTAATTACATCCTTGGATTTAACTCTACTGTTTCAGCGTATATAGGCATCGCCTTATCTCTTTCAAGCACCATCATCGTTATGAAAGTTTTCTCTGATAAAGGCATGTTGGGGTCATTGCATGGAAAGATTTCTATAGGAATTTTAATTATTCAGGATTTGGTTGCGATTGGAGTTCTAATGTATATTTCTTCGGTTACAGGGGGAATAAGCATCGGTTCCTTTGCATTTAAAGGTTTATTGAGCGGGGTTGCTTTGATAGTCATATTATCTCTTGCCGGGTTTTTTGTTATTCCAAGGTTGACTAAGAATATTGCAAAGAATCAAGAACTACTGTTTTTATTTTCAATAACCTGGGCATTTCTTATTGCGGGATTGTTTAGTTACTTTGGATTTTCAATAGAAGTTGGAGCTTTACTTGCCGGAGTAATTCTATCTGTTTCTCCATACAGCATTGAAATAAGCTCAAAGATAAGACCTCTTAGAGATTTCTTTCTCATAATATTCTTTATTATTCTCGGATTTACTTTCAGAATTGCAAATCTTGAAACAATCATCGTTAATGCTTTAATTTTATCTTTTGTTGCTCTTGTCCTTAAACCAATAATCATCATGTTTTTAATGGCAGTTTCTGGCTATACAAGTAGGACAAATTTCCTTGTTGGGACCTCCCTTGCCCAGATTTCTGAGTTTTCTTTTATTCTCTTAGCATTGGGGGTTTCTGTAAGCCATGTCTCGCAGGATGTGCTTTCTACTTTAACTCTTGCTGGAATTATAACCATAGCAATTTCGACATACATGACAATTTACTCTCAAGAATTTTATGAAAAAATGAGGGGATTTGCTTCAATTTTTGAGAAGAAAGGAGTTAAGAGGGAGATAAATGTTAAGAATGGTTATGATGCCATACTTTTTGGATATAACAGGATTGGTTTCAGCATACTCAGATCGCTAAAGACAATAAAGAAGAAATATCTTGTTGTTGATTTCAATCCTGATGTGATTAATGACCTCCAGAAATTTAAGATTCCTGCAATATATGGGGATGCTTATGATGCTGATTTACTTCAGGAGCTTCCTTTAAACAAAGTTGGAATTGTTGTTTCAACTCTTCCTGATCCTGAAACTAATGTTCTTTTGATAGAGACAATGAAGGCAACAAATCCAAAGGCAATTGTTATTGTTAGAGCCCATAGTATTGAACAGGCTTTGGAATTTTACAAGAAAGGGGCTACTTATGTTTTGACTCCCCACTTTTTAGGGGGAGAGTATCTCGCTGGCATGATAAAAGATACAAAGTTTAATGAGAAAGGCTATGCCGATGAAAGAGAGAAACATATTGCAATGCTTATGGAACGATTGCAAGCGGGACAAAGACATCCTGAAGTGGAAAAGAATTAGTTCTTGACTATCGTAAGATTTATAATCTCACGATTTTTGCTGGATTTATGAGAAAAGTGAATGGTTATGTTTTTGTATCTAGTTTTAATTCAGATGAGATTTTTGGGAGACCTATTAATTATGTGGGCAATCACGAGAACTTGAAGACTAATGGATTGATGCCCTATTTAACAGTTGATGATGCCATAAATTCTGCAAGGATATTTGTTAAGAATCATGGAGACTCTAGAAAAACCAGGATTGCAAGGTTAGAGATGGATGTTGCAGAAAATACAGGGGAGATCGATCTCTTTAAGGAAAAGGCCTCTTTGATTGTTATAATGAGAAATCAGTATGGAGATACAATTCTTGGGCCAGTTGTTGAAGGAAAACCAAACATTGGACATCTCCCTGGGGCTGATGTTTGTGATAATGGATTCCAAACTTTTTTTAATAGTGATATCTCTTCAGCATTTGATTGTGCATATTATCTTGGTTTAGAGGTAAATAGACAAGCACAAAACCCTGCGACAATTGCAACATTTAAGCTCAGTTGGATTAACTGATTTGAAGAAATATTTGCTGAATTTATCTATTATCTCCTGAACCGTGAAGCAAATTCCTATCTTTCCTAGAATAAAGCTTTTCAATATTTGTTTGGGCGACTTCATCGAGGTCTACTTTAATCTCGCTTGAGATTGCTGCAAGATACCATAAAACATCTCCGAGCTCTTTTATTATTGCATCTCTTCTTTCTGGAGTTAACTTTCCTGCGTCGTCTCTAAACATTTTCTTTATCTTTTCCATAACTTCTCCAGCCTCGCCTCCAAGGCCTAGGGCAGGGTAAGATAAATTTTTCCCTTTATGGGGGTATATGGCTGTTTTCCACGCCCTTTTTTGATACTCATTAAAATCCATCTTTTTTATGGGATAAATCTCTGAGTTATTAAAGATTTGTTTCCTTCAAAACATGTATTGAAAACTTTAAATATATCAATTTCTTTTGTAAAGTATGGTAGACATAAAATTGCTTAGGGAAAATCCTTGGGGGTTAAATTAATTTTAAAATGATAGACATAAAATTGCTTAGGGAAAATCCTGAACTTGTAAAAGAAAATATAAAAAAGAAGTTTCAAGAGGAAAAACTATTCCTCGTTGACAAAGTTCTTAGGCTGGATGCTGACTGGAGAAAGATAAAGCATGAGGAAGACAGTTTAAGGAGTGAGAGAAATAAAATTTCTGAGAAGATAAACCAGCTTAAGAAGGAGAAGAAAGATGTTGCAAATGAGATAAAAATTGCCAAAGAAATTCCGTTGAAGATAGTTGCCCTTGAAGAGAAGAGGAAAAGGCTTGAAGAAGAATTGAAACTTTCATTGATGTTAATTCCAAATATTATTGATTCTTCTGTGCCATTGGGAAAGGATGCCTCTCAGAATGTTGAAGTTAAGAAAGTTGGAAAGGTACGGAATTTTGATTTTCCCCCAAAAAATCATATTGAGCTTGGAGAGAGCCTTGGGATTTTAGACTGTGATTCTTCTGCAAGCGTGTCTGGAAAGGGATTTTATTATCTTAAGGGCGATTTAGCAATTTTGAATCAGGCCTTGATTAGCTTTGCGCGAGATTATATGGTTAAACAGGGATTTATGTATGTTGAACCTCCTTTGATGATAAGAAAAGAGATTGTTGATGGTGTTGTGAGTTTTGCTGATCTTGAGAGCATGATATACAAGGTTGAAGGAGAAGATCTCTATCTTATCGGTACTAGCGAGCATTCCCTTATTGGACAGTTTATTGGAAAGACCTTGACTTTGAAAGACCTTCCAGTATTACAAACAGCTTATTCTATGTGTTTTAGAAAGGAAGTAGGAAGTCATGGAGTTGAAGAAAAAGGTTTGTTTAGGACTCACCAATTCAATAAACAGGAAATGATTGTTATATGTGAGCCTTCTGAATCTAGGAAGTGGTTTGATAAAATTGCCCAATATACTGTAGATGTTTTTTCTAAGCTTGAGATTCCTATACGAGTTTTGGAGATGTGTTCTGGAGATCTTGGAGACTTGAAAAGTAAACAAATTGATGTTGAAGCATGGAGTCCAATTAAGAAAGAGTATTATGAAGTCGGATCGTGTTCTAATCTTACAGACGCACAAGCAAGAAGGCTTGGGATAAGAATAGAAAATAAGGGTGAAAGGTATTTTGCCCACACTTTGAACAACACAGTTATTGCAACTTCGAGAGCTTTGGTTGCATTCATGGAAAATCACCAGCAGAAAGATGGAAGCATTAATGTTCCTAAATCGCTTTGGAAGTATACTGGATTCAGAGAGATCAAACGCAAAACCTCAATGCCGTCCAAGCTTGGTCAGCATAAGGAGACAAAGGCAAGGAAAGTTGGAGTTAAAAAAGTTGAAAATAAAAAAACTGAAGGTAAAAAACACGAATTTAAGGAAGTTAAAATAAATAACAATAAAAAGTTAATTCTTCCTCCTAAGAAACAGCTGATTCAACCACCGAAGAAGAAAGAGAAACCAACGAAGATAAAGGCTAAGCCGATAAAGACGGCTGTGAAGAAGAAAAAATAAAGTAAGGTTAAACAATTAGTTCGTTGATTTCTTTTCAAATAAGATTGTGCTGATTCCAGCTAAGATTAGTGTGAATAATGTCAACACAATGTAAGATATAGGTAGGGATATTTCTGAAAATCCGGTGGAAAAGTATCTTATTGCATCAATTCCATAGTAAAATGGATTAATGTAGGCAAAAATTTTTAGCCACAAAGGAAGGCTTGATACTGGGAAAAAGGCTCCGGATAAGAAAAATAATGGCATATTGATGTATCCTACTAGAGTTCCGAGGTTTGCGCTTGACTTAGACAAGAATCCCATTAATAGTCCTAATGACGAGAAAGTGATTGCTAAGAGTATCAAAATTGGGATTGATGATATTATTGAAGAAATTGAAAAATTTCCAACTATCAATGGCAGAATTATTGCCAGGATTATGAACGTAACCAACACCCACATTATACCCAAAACCGCGTTTCCAAGAACAATTGCTGATCTAGGTATTGGAGAAACTAAGATTTCTTTTATGAAATTACTTTCTTTATCATAAAAAATATTATATCCCACGCTTAGTGCAGAGGAGACTGAGAACAAGACAATTATTCCCGGGGAGAGAAATTCTAAATAAGACAACCCGAGCTTTTCCATGTTTATTATTTTCTCAAAACCAAAGCCTATGAAAAGAAGGAGTATTAAGGGAAAAACTACCGCTCCTATTAACAGAGAGTTTTGTCTTAAAAAAAGTTTCATATCCCTCTTTAATATTATCCATATGTAATGAGTAATCATGTTATTTCCTTGCCAGTATATTTAAGAAAAACTCCATAAAGCGTTTTTGAATTTGTCTGCTTTTTCAATTCTTTTGTATTTCCCACTACGACAATTTTACCCTTATCTAGAATAGCGATTCTTTGGCAAAGTTCGTTTGCCTCTTCAAGGTAGTGTGTGTTAAGAAGTATTGTGGTTTTGTTTATTTTGTTTATTTTTTTTATCTGATCCCAGATGGCTTTTCTTGAATTTGGATCAAGACCCATAGTTGGTTCGTCCAATAGCAAGATTTCTGGATCATGTAGAAGAGGTCTTGCAATCTCAATTTTTCTCTTCATTCCGCCGCTGAATGTTTTTATCTTGTCATCTTTTCTTGACTGTAGATCGAAAAACTTCAGTATTTTTTCTATCTTCTCCTTTGAATTTTTTACTCTGTAAAGTTCTGCGTGAAACATTAAGTTTTCTCTGGCTGTGAAAAGTTCATCTAAAACCGTTTCTTGAAACACAACCCCTATTTTTCTCCTGATTTCTGAAGGATTTTTTATGATGTCCAGACCACATATTTCTGCTGTTCCTGATGAAGGCTTCAGAAGTGTGGTGAGTATTGACAAAAGTGTTGTTTTTCCCGCACCGTTAGGTCCTAATATTCCGAAGATTTCACCCTTTTTTATGTCAAGCGAAACTTTATTCAGTGCTTTTATTTTTTTGTAGTCTTTAGAAAGATTTCTTGTTTTAATTGTCATTTGATTAAGAATTGAAGAATATTATTAAACTTTCTCTTTTCGTAAATTGTTTGCTTTCGCAACCTTTAAATTCTCCAAATTCTTGTATTAATCATGGCTAAAAAAAGGGTGAATGGTGTTAAGAGAAGTTTTATTGACAAGTATTTTACTTTAGATTGGAAAGAATTTTATCTATTAGTTATTGCATGGTTTTTGTTTCTTGCCCTTCATTTTATTGTGAATATTGTATTAAGAACAAATGAACGGGTTTTGTACTTTATAGCTATGAAAATTGTTCCCGTGTATTTCTCGCTTGCGTTAGTGTATACTTTTGCGAAGAAGCTGAAGAAGGGCGTTTAGGGTATTTTAACACTTGTTTTCTTTCCCATAAATCCTTATAAATGTACAATATCCTCTAAATTTATGTTTATCAAGACTAAAAAACAAAACCAAGACGGTATTGTAAGGCTTGAAAGTTCTGGGGAAATTAAGGAAGTAATCATAAATGAGGATTTTTTGCATCCAAACAAGGCTTCTATTGCTGTCTGTTTTAGGGGTAAGGACAGCTCTGGAATACTTGAACTGACTCCCGAGGAAGTCGATTTCATAAACAAGAAAGTTGCTCCAAGGGCACATCTTCTCAAAGGTGTTAAGGTGCTTAGATTTGAGAAGTAAAATGACTATAAGAGATTTAAGTGGCAAGGTTGAAGATTTAATTCGTGTGAAAAATGTTATTATTAGTGTTTATCATAAAGAAGGATTAGATATGCTTGCGGTTGGCTTGATTGAAGAAAATCCTGATGTAAGATTTATTTCTTCTGGAGGCACTTATACTGCATTAAATAAGATTTTAGGGAGTTCTGGAGAAGAAAGACTTATTGAGGCGTCTTCATACACTGGTTTTCCAGAGATGGATGGGGGGTTGGTTAAAACTCTCCACCCTAAGATTCATGGTGGAATTCTAGGAGAGAGAAATAATCCTAAACATCAACAATATCTTAGTGATTTGAATGGAGGGGTTTATATTGACTTGGTTGTTGTAGATCTTTATCCTTTTGGAAGTGTTGTTAAAAAAATAGAAAGAGGGGAGATTAATCCACAAACTGGAAACCCCTTTAATTTTGAGTCAGCAAGAGGAAATATTGACATTGGTGGGCCTGCCATGCTTAGGGCTGGAGCAAAGAATTTTCCAAGCTGTGCTGCAATCTCTAGTGTTTATGACTATTCTCAATTTTTATTTGATCTTAGGAAAAATAAGGGAAATACTGACTTTAAACAAAGGTTTAATCTCGCAAAGAAGGTTTTTACTACTACTTCAGAATATGATTCTGCCATTGCTGTCTATTTGTCAGCTCAAGACCCAAATGAAGTCAAGGATTCTTATGAATTTAGTGAGAAGTAAGATTTAAAAACGAAATTCTGTACTTTATAATAGACATATATTCTATTTAATATGTGCCTCGATGGTCTAACGGCTATGACTCATCCCTGTCGCGTTATAAAAAGAACCTACGGTTCTCCTTATGACCTCTCCCTTTAGTTGGAGAGAATAAGAGTGCTAAAGTTCTTCTTATGACATCTCCCTTTATTGGGAAGATGGAAACGCAGAGCGGATGTAATCCGGGTTCGATTCCCGGTCGGGGCGTTTATCCTATGGATTAACTCTTCAAGAAATCACAAACCTTGTTTAATATTTCATTAAACTTATCTTTTTTTAGTGAACCTATCTTGTATTTGATTAATGATTTTTCTATGGAAAATATTTTGTCAAGTCTAAGATAGCTATCTATCTTTAGTTTACCTTCTTTAAAATCATTATTCTTTATTGAAATTTCAAGTGAAGGCTCATATGAGTTACCTGTAATCTGAGAAACAATTAAATCGCCACCTTTTGGAACCTTTAGGATAAGGGAAGGTCTTCTTTTAACTTCAGTAAGATTTGAAAAAGGAAACTCTAAGACTACAATATCTCCTTTTACAAGTCCTTCCATGCTTCATCTTCCTTTTTATTTAGCCATGTCTTGGCCAAAGATTTTTCTGACCATAAGGCCATTTCAGGAATAGACTTCTTCAAGATTATCTCGTCATCTTTTCTAATAACAATTAGTTTATCTCCTTCATTAATATCTTTTCTCATATCTAGAGGAATAACTACTTGCCCTCTTGAACTCATTTTTGTTGTATCGATTTGCATAAATAAGATTAATCTTACTTCTATATAAATCTTTTGTTTATAGCTTTAGACCATGATATCATTTCATCCTTACCATTACATTTCTTCAATAATCGTTAAATTTAAATAGTTTGTAATGGTAAGTATTTCATGAGAGTTATAACAAAAAAGAAGGGCAATAAAGATTATTACTATCTGCAACATTCATTCAGAAAAGGCGGAAAAGTTGTTACTAAGGAAAAATATCTTGGTGCTGAAATTCCAAAGAATGTAGATGAGATAAAGGGAGATTTTAGCAGAGAGCTAAAAAAAGACCTTTATAAGAAATTAGAGAAGATAAAAGCAAATTTTCAAAGTGAGTGGAAGAGAATACCTAAAAGTGTTCAGGAAAAGGAAAAGGAACAGATTTCCATAGCTTTTACTTATAATTCTAATGCAATTGAAGGCTCGACAATTACTTTAAATGAAGTAAGAGAGATTATCCTGGACAAAATTGCTCCAAATAAGCCAATTAGAGATATAAAAGAAACAGAAATGCATAATAAAGTATTTTTGGATATGTTGAATAAAAAAGAGAAGGTTAGTCACGAATTACTCTTAGAATGGCATAAGGAGATTTTTGGAGAAACTAAACCCGACATTGCTGGAAAATATAGGAATTATCTTGTAAGGGTGGGGAGTTATATTGCACCTCATTGGAATGAGATAAAACCAACAATGAGCCAAATTATAGAATTTGTTAATAAATCAAAATTAAATCCTGTTGAATTGGCTGCAAGAGCCCACTATACATTTGAAAGTATACATCCGTTTGGAGATGGTAACGGTAGAATTGGAAGGTTGTTGATGAATCATATCCTTTGGCATGCTGGTTATCCCATGTTAATTATTGAGTATAAAAAAAGAAAATCTTATTATGACGCTTTTCCAAAAGGTCAGGAAGCTTTTGTAGAATATTTCTTAAAGAGATATTTAGCAGTTCATAAAAAGAGATTGAAAGGTTAGTAATGGAATAAAGAGTTAATATTAACCTTCCTATTCTACCGATCGGGTGTATCTCCTATGGATTAACCTAGCTACATAAAACGAATAACTTGCGAGGTTTTTGGTTCAGTTTTCGAACAGGGCGTTGAACTACTCGGTCAATCATTTCTTCTTCTTTAATCTTTGTAGAACATAGTAAAAGACATAAACCTTTTATATCGCATATGACTGTACATAACATATTAAAAAGAGAAAATAAAATGGATAGAGAAAAACTGATTTATAAATGGTATTTAATATCAGCAATTGTTATCTCATCAATTACAATTTTAATATTAATCTATGCTTTAACTTCCTATATAGATTCATCTTACTTGATGATTTCAGCTTGGGGTTCAATTGCATCTTTTTGGCTCTACTTTAATCTTATAGTTATAACTTTAATATTCTTTAACAAAGTTAAAGATTTTAATCTATTATTGCCTAGTCTTTATATTTTTGGAGAAATATTTTCAGGTATAGTTGTGGGAATATTGAACTTTGTTGCATCAAAAAGGGGGGTAGACCCATTATTAATGTCTTCTGGAACTCTTGCGATAATATTACATATGTTATTTCCAATAATTACTATTATAGTTGCAATAGCATCATTATATTTCTTTAGAAAGAAGAATAAAAATTATAGAAAAACAATTTCCCCTAAAAATCCTTAGTTTGTTTATGGTAAGATTGGTATAAAGTTTCTTTTAAATTATTTTATAATAGAGATTACAATAATTTTTAATATCGTGACTAAAATGTCAGTAAGTTAAACCTTAGGATTAATTTACGGCCGGGCGTACGTATCTTATTAATTTAAGAACCTTTATTTCTTAAATATTTCATGGTGATTGGATCGTACTTAATCGGGCTTGGGATTGGTATCGCCTCACTCTCTCTAGGTGAGTGGTTAATTCACAAACATCTTCTTCATGCTCCTAAATCAAAACGGAAATGGTTTAATCGGGCTTCTTCAGTGGGTCACAATGACGTCCATCATCGAGCGTATAAAGGACCGGCTCATTATTATAGGGACGTGACAAATGAAAATGAGGTTATCCATTTTGACGCTAAGAGTGTAATGACACTTATTGGTGGGGGTACTGCTTTAGGACTTGTAACTAATAGACTATTTTCTTTAGCTTCTGGAAACTCTAGTTTCGGCTATGGGGATGCTGCTTATGTGGCTGGAATGACTTCTGCGGTGACAATAGGTTATCTTGGATATGAAGTAAGTCATCATTACATGCACGTTATAGGGGAAAGGAGACTGCATATAAACCGATTACTTGGAGATAAGATACAAGGGGGGGAAAGGCATAGGGATGGAAAGTTGAGATATTCAAAGCCTCTCTTAGACGATATTTGTAATTCTGCTGAAGAGTTTGTAGATAGTAATATTAAAGCTGGACATACGGATAAATCTGTCTTTAGAAATTCATTGGTTAAGAGATTGGAAGAGCAAACTCAATTTAACCTTAGTAAAGGGGGTGTGCAAGTTACAGATATTTCATTGAGTGACGTTCTTGAACAAACTGCCCGTGAAACTTTACAAAGAGAGGAAAAGATAAGGGCCAATCTTGATCTATCACAAAGATTGTCTTATTTTGTTGATAGAAAGATTCAAAGGCTTTTTAGGGGGTCTGATTCGCTTATTGGGAAATATTTTAGAGTGATAGATAACCATCACTTCTCACATCACTCTTCATATCTCCATAACTTAAACGTGTTCTGGTTGTATGCGGATAATCTTTTTGGGACAAAAATAGACAGCTCGGTAAAAAAGCTCGAGGATGATAAGAGTTTATGGTTGTGTCCAAATTCTCCGGATGCAATACCTTTTCATATAAAAAATAATGTTACCAAGTAATAATGTTAGCAAGTGAGACTGATGGTTTACCTACATTGGCTGTTCTTTAAGCCCTTCTGTTATTAGCTGGTGAATGTCTTGAGGTTTCTTTTTTGGAATAAATCCTATTGTAAGAAGAGTAAGCCCTACTATCGTAGTGACTGCCCCTAGAAGCGTTATGGGGTTAAGATCTATGTTTTCTGAGACTGCAAATGCAGTTATTTCTGGCAAAGGGCTGAGATTAATCATTATTCCAAATGTGAATAAGAAAAGACCCGCTATTCTAACGCCTTTTTTTAGGGATTCTTTGCCTCTTTTATCCATACCAGATCAAGTTATTAGAGGTATAAATATTCATCTAATATGCTGTCGGCAGATGACTCTGCCAGCACCCATCTTTTCCCTAGTATGAGGCTTAGGCAGATGAGTATTATTTTTTATTCTCCAGCTTGTTAAGGAGCATGTTTCTCGTCATCACAACCTCTTTTATTTCATCATATTTTCCGGATTTTAAGCCTTTTATTTCTTCATTTATACGTTTATTTGACATCGTGAGTGAGCTCATCATTTTTCTGGCATACCCGAGCAGAATAACATTCATGGATAGAGAGGCTGCTAGTGATAAGAAGATGCCTATAAAAAACACCTTTTCTTTTGAGGGCGTGTCTTGTTCGTCATTTATAGCAAATCCTGATATTGAAATGGTTTGCTCTTCATTTTTTGAATAAGCGGCCATTGTTGAGAAGATACCTATTATTGCAAGGGCAATAACTATTAAATAAAGATAATTAAGCTTCAATTTAGCTTTTTTTACACTGCCTCAGATAACATTTTAGCCTCTTTCTATGTCATGTTGGCTTTTTTGTTTTAAAAAGCACACGGAGATTTCTGGATAAATTTAGATATTTTATTAAACTAAGATGCTTTGATTTCCCCAATACTTTGCGGAGATCATAGATGGGGGAAAGAGGATATTCAGATTTTTCAGATTTGGAAGGAATTCTACTTGATAACTATCGCGTAAACTCTCTTATAAAAGCCACGAGAAAAAGCTGGCTTTGTGTTGCAGAGGACATTGGACTTGAACGAAAAGTTGCTCTTAAAATATTAAAGCCTGATGTTGGAAAAGATAGGGAGGAACAATTTAGACAAGAAGGATGTAGACTGGCAAAGTTGGGAATAAAACACCCTGGAATTGTTGGTGTTTACTCTTCAGGTAAAGACAAGGGTCTGGACTATCTTGCTATGGAACTGGTGGAGGGAAGGGATCTTCAGGAGATATTGGACTCCGGGGAAAAATTTCCTTTAAGCAAAATCGTTACTATCATAGAAGAGATTGGAGAAGCTATAAAATGTTCACATGGCTATGGTGTGGAGCATAATGACATAAAATTAAAGAACATAAGGATTAAGGAGGATGGTGTTTCATGTGTTGTTGATTTTGGAAGTAGGCTTACAAGAGATCAAAACTCCGACGATCTGTATTCAATCGGGCAGATAGCTAATTCACTCTTTAAGTCATGCAGTGATCAAGACATTCCTAAAAAACTTCTGGAAATAGTTGATAAGACACAAAGAGTGGGTGAAATTACTCCTGAGGATTTTAGTGAAGCTGTTAGCAGATATAAGATTGGCGTAGTTACAAGAAGGCGTTTTATGCGCCTTGGACTTGCCAGTGCGGTTGGCCTCTCTTTATTTTCGGGATTCGAGTACATTAAATATACAGAGTCTGCCCAGTATATTGTTGACAAAATAAGAGACACTTCTTCAGAAGATAGTCTTAGCTTGAATAACCTTTTTAGAATCCTAGGCTCTAGAATATCTAATCAAAAAACAAGATGGCTTGTTGAATCGGGTAAAATACCTCTTGGGAAATTTCCGTATGCGACTTCTGATGATGGTAGCTGGATAAATGTTGATAATGGATACTGGACGTGTGGTTTTTGGCCAGGAGTTCTCTGGCAGGGATATGAAGCGTCTAGAAATGATAAGTTTAAGAATTGGGCCCTAGATTGGGTAGGGTTCATGGATTTTACCGAAGTTGATAGCATCAGTATTAACTCACTTTCTTTTTATTATTCTCATGCCAGAGGCTATGATTTTGTTAGGAATGATAACTTACTAGACAAGGCACTTAAGGCTGCACGTTTAATTGATGGAAGATACAACACAAGATGGAAGTATCTTCAACAGCATGGAGAACTTAGAAATGATGGTGTTCAGGAGATACAGATAGATACTTTGGAAGTTATACCTTTTTTATCATGGGTTTATGGCAAAACTGGCAACAACAATATACGGCAAATTATAAACGATCACTGTATGACTACTTTGAAACGTAATCTTAATGAAGACGGATCAACGATTCAGGTTGTTGATTTCGATCCCTCAGGGGAGCAGTCTATTAAGCGTGTTAAGCTTAATGGGTTCAGTGAAGATTCTTGTTATTCTCGTGGACAAGCCAGGGCAGTCACAGGCTTTGTTAGTGCTTATCGGGCAACTGAAAATCCTGTTTTTCTAGATGTGGCGAAGAAGTGCGCAGATTATTTCATTTCCAGTTTACCTTCGGACTTTGTTCCGTTTTATGACTTTCATGATCCAAATCCAAATATTCCTAAAGACAGCTCTGCTGCATCAATAGCTCTTTTAGGATTGCTGGGTCTTTCACAAATTACTTTGAATCACAAATATAAAAAAGCATTTTATGATGTTCTAAAATCACTTACTGTTAACTATCTATCTTGTGATAAGGCGAATCAGGGTTTTCTACTACATGGATGTGGTAGCAAAAATAAAGGGTATAATTTAGACAGCTCTCTTATTTATGGGGATTATTATTTTTTAGAGATTTTAAATAAAATATAATAAAAATAAAATAAAGGATAAATTAGCTAAGCTCGCATGGGTTTGGGTATCCTGGTGGAGGATTACAGTCAATCTTTGTCCCATTGGTGAAAATCACCTCTCCATCTGTTGTGTTAAGGGATGTTTCCTGTGTAAGAACAATATATTCCTGAGGATTTCCACCTATCAGAACACCTTCGGAAAGGTCAATTGTTCCGTTGTTAGTTACAACATGGGTGTGATTTTGAGCTAGTTCATAAACTCCTTCATCTCCAAGTCCAAATCTTATCACTAACACCAATACTAGAACGACAGCTAAAGCACCAAAAATAAGTGTTTTTCTTTTCATCATGCCTCTGCCTCCTTTATTATATATCTGGGAGTAAATTTAATTTAAATCAGACGACTAAACCTGGATAAATTTTGAAGTTTTTGGATAACTTATATGTTGATTTCAACGAGAACTGGAAGGAGGTTCCTTATATCTTTACAAATATTACAGATGCTAGTCTCTATTGTCATCTTAGGATCATTAATACTTTTAGATAGTTTTTTGGTTTCGAGAAATAAGTCTTCAACTTTCTTCTCATCATAGTGATAAAATAATTCATAAAGTCTGTATAATTTTTTATTCACTTCGTGAAGACTCTTTATAGTCTCGTTCCTTGTCTTTTGTCCGCTCTTCAAGTGATATTCGCAGAGGTCTTTGTATTGATCTGCAATTTCCTCAATGCATTTTACGAGATGATAGTAAAGTGGAGTCTTTTTTTGGTTAAACAAGGCGCTTGTTAAGAAGGATCTCAAGCAATAGTTTGTGAGTTTATTTATGCTGTGATCAAGAATCTTTATGTTTCTGAGTATTTCTACGCTGTTTTCTGATATTGCCTGGAGACTTTCGTCAGCCAGCCCAAGAACTAACATCCATAATCTTCTTAAAACAACTGAAAGCTCGTCCTTATTATGGCCTGTGATATCTTTAACAACACATGAATTTTTGCTATGGCTTATTATCTCAAAACCAGTTATCTCTTTATTTATCAGCTCTGCTATTGTTCTAATATAGCTAGGATCTGTAAATAAAAGTTCGATTTCATCATATCCCTGCCTGTATGAGGAAGTAATTGTACTCTTGCCCACCCTTCTTAGCTCTTTTAATTCAATGCACTTTTTTACTGGTCTTGCTTCTTTGAGCACTTTTATTCTGATTTCACTCCCACTTTCCTCAACTTCTAGTTCATCCCCTTTCTTTATCCCCTGTGATTTGCTCCATTTTGTTGGCAGGGAAACCGTAAGCGTGGAAGGACCGTGCAGAACCACTTTTCTTCTCATTACATCTGCGGCGAGGATACCCAAACTTTCAAGTTTTGGGAGGAATCGCCGCCCTCAAAATTTAATTCTTCTGAATTTTTAGTATGAGAAGGCCTGAATTCTAGGCCTCCTGAATTAAACACAATATTAGCATGAGCTGTATTAGGAGATTTAAAATGGATTTGAAATCTAGGAAGCATAGCTTCGGACAAAATGCTTTCCATTTTGTCTGGAAAATTAAATATGCTATGGACCCTTTCAAGTTTTATGGATTGAGGATGGATTGTGAGTTTTTCCTTAGGCAAGTTGCTTATAGACAAGAATGTAAAATCTACGAGCTTCATATCGCTGTTGATCACATCCATCTGTTTGTTGAATTGCCTCCAACCATGAGTGTCAGCAAAGCCTTGCAATTGTTCAAAAGATATAGTGCCTTCAGTTTGATGAAGAAGCATCCTTGGCTCAGAAATTATTTCAGAAACGGACATTTCTGGAGCCCTGGAAAATTCTTTCGCAGCGTCGGAAACACAACCCCTGAAGCTGTCGCTCACTATATCAGTTCTTCTTAGCCTTGGGTTTGTTAGTTTTAACATTTTATTCGTTAATACCTCGCCCGTTAGGACGGGGTTTTTCATTTTATCGCCTCTATTTAGCTAAAATGTCAAGGTATAAATATTTTTTGGATAAATACATATATACATGGTAATATATATAGTATGATAACAAAATATATATGCACGTTTTCTCTTATTTTGATAATCTGGATAAAATATAGACTAAAATTCATGGGTACGATAATAAGTTCAAAAAAGAAGGGAAACTGTGTGGTTTTAGAGATATTGTCTGAGTATGAAGAATATCTCCAGTTAAAGGGGCATCTTGAGTCTATTTATCTTATCCCTGAGAAGACAGCTGAAATACAGACCAATATAAGCCAAAGAGGGAAAAATGAGGCAACAAAATATTTTCTTATTCCTAGACAATTAAGGCAGGGATTCAGGTTTGATAATTCAACATGTTGTCAGAGACTCGATCTAAAAGACAGGGTAATTTTTGTCTATATAGTCAACAAAAATAAGATAAATTTATCCAAGAGAGAAATGGCCCTAAGAAAAATCGGGGAAAAATATGCTAACGAGCCCCCGGCAGCCTAAAATAGAAGGCTATTCTCTGATTCTATCTTTATTTTATATAAATTGTTATAAATATGTTAATTGTTGGTTGTTTATGGCTAGGATAAATAACTTAGATGATTTGAAGAATGTTGACAAGTGCAATAGATTTGATTTTTATAGGGCTTTGACTGGAGAAGATGTTCAACCTCAATTGATTTGTACGGTGGTTCCCCCTTTAAATGCAACCGTGAGGCGCGATAATATTGATCAGGTAATGGATGCGGTTAGAAAACTTACTTCCTTTTATCGGCAGGATTATTATTCATACTCGGTTGACGAGATAAAACGAGCTTACGAAAATAAAGATTATGCGGCGTTTAGACGGGGTGTTGTTCAATTGCTCTGCACTATAAATTCTGATTAACCCCAAATCTTAAAAACAATCTTTCTTCTTATTATCTTATGGAATCAAGTTATGATATGGAAGTGCCTAAGATTATTGAAGAGATAAAAAAGGTCAAGGCTAAAACTATTCTTTTGCAGTTTCCAGATGGACTAAAGGCGTTTTCTGGAGAAGTGGTAGATGAAATAAAAGAAAAGACCGATTGTACGCCTATAATATGGTTTGGCAATTGTTTCGGGGCGTGTGATATCCCCCTTGTTATGTTAAAGAAAGTTGATCTTATTGTTCAAATAGGACATAATAGGTTTATTAAAAATCCGAGAGGATGGGCTTGAACCTTTTGTAAAAAGGTTTCCAAAACAGGAATAAAATGAAATTCATTGTTATTGATGGAAAATATAAGAAAGAAGTTAAGTTGTCTAGCGAGGCTCTGAGTAAACTGAAGAAATATAATAAGATAGCAGTTTATACAACAACTCAGTTTAATCACAAACTTCCCCAGGTTCTTGAGCAGCTTAAGAAAGCCGGTATTAAAGTGACTTCATCTCAGCCAGAAAGAACAAATGCAAAATTCCAGATTCTAGGTTGCGATATGTATCACGGGAACTTAAAATTAGAAGAAGATGTTGATGGTTATTTGTATGTTGGAGATGGAAAGTTTCACCCAAACGCATTGCTTTTCGGAGAGGCGGATTCAGGGAGTGATAAGGAAGTTGTTATGTATGATCCAACAAACAACAAGACTCAAATTTTGTCAAGAAAAGATATTCAACGAGTTCTTGATAGAGAGAAAGCAAACATAAAACGTTTCCTTATGGCTGAGAGGGTGGGAGTTATTGTGACTACAAAGCCTGGACAGGAACACTTTCATTATACTAAGAAACTAGAAGCAAAGTATCCTAAAAAGAAGTTTTATTCTTTTGTTTGTGATACTGTTTCGTTTTCAGAAATGGAAAATTTTTCTTTCATAGGGGCGTGGATAAACACAGCATGTCCAAGAATTGGAGCTGAAGATATTCTTAATACAGAGAAGGCTTTGATTAATGCTGAGACGGCGATGAGGATTTAGATTTCTATAAATTAGAAAGATTTAAATATCTATATGAGGGGTTTAAAACATGACAGATTCACAATTTTTGGAAAGAATGTTGGATTCATCAAGGAAGATTGCTGTTGAGCTTCACCATGATTATATTGGAACAGAACATTTATTTCTTGCTGCAATTGATGGTGGTGTTGGACAAAAGGTCATTCAGAATTTTGATTTAAATGCTAAGGATATTAGAGAGGTAATTGTTGAAGTTGTTATGCCTTCAGATAGAGTTATGGATTCTCAGGGCGCTTCTGTATACACTGCCAATTTTAAAAAATCTTTAAGAAATGCTTCTGGATATGCAAGTTCACTAAGTCAAGAATTAGGTACTGGTCATGTGATTAGGGCTATTTTTGAGGATCGTTACGGAATTCCTGCAGAGATTATGCACTCTCTTTATGGGATTAGGAATGAAGAAATTGTAAATGAAGCAGAATCTCTAGTGGTGAATGGAAGAAGTTCTAGACCTTCAAGAATTCTAGATAGTGCTGGAAAGCCTTTTGAAAAGTCTTAATTTAAATAACCTTTAAAAGTGGATTTCTATTAATAGAATAATGGCAAAAATAATAACAAAAGACAAGGAAATTGAGCTTGAGGATGATAGTGGCATTAAAGATGCACTCAAAGAGCTTGATGTTCCGTTCAGTTGTGAGGATGGGGATTGCGGGACTTGCATGATTGAAGTTGAAGAAGGAATGGAAAACTTAAGCGAGAGAAGCGAGAATGAAGAATTGATGACTTTTGATAATTTAAGACTTGGATGCCAGTGCAAGATTAAGAATGGCAGCGTTAAGATAAGGGTTTAAGATTTTCTCAAACGAAAAGTATATTGTATTTTCATTCCACCCTCTCTTCTGTTAGATATCGCGTCTATGCTATATTCTAAATTTGTTCCTGGATCAAATGTTTTATTTAACCATCCTTCTTTTTTGAAAGCTTCATGGATAAATCCCTTCTCTTCAAATTCTCTTGATAAATCTTCATACGAAGGAATTCCTCTATAGATCAGCCAAATTCTTATTCTATTTCTGCTTGTGTTATACAAGTGTTCGGTTCTATTGTTTAAAGTCATTTTTTACCTAATTTGTTTCTGGAGAATATGCTGAGGGTGGTTTTTCGAATATATGATAGATTATTTCTGGCAAGATGCCTTCTTCTGTTACATTAAGTTCTATCATTGTAGTGAATGATTTTAATGGTCTTCCATTTTGATCAGCATAACCTAGTTTTTGTAATTTTTTATATATAACTCCCCCTTTATCTTTTATGTGTTGAATGACTTCATCTTTAGTTGGATGATTAGCGAAATTAACTCTAATTGCTATTTTTTTATTTCCTAATTCCTGCACTGAAAAATCAATTATTTTTGCTAGTTTCATAAAGAAGTCTTTTATTTATTATTTATAAGCCTTTGTTTTTAGGTACTCGTACACATTTTGCAACCTTTTCCAATCGATGGATTGTGTTTTCTGTGCATTTTGCAGACACACTCATGTCCCCTAAATGTTGCTGAAAGTTTATAGAGTAATTCGGTAGATTTTGCTGGGTTTTTGATTATCTCTAATGTTGTTTTTTCTATTTCTTCAATCTCTTGCTTTGAGAATTTCATATCGTTTCCTCTTTTGTTGCTTAAGTATTGTGAGATTGCGGGTTCTGTCATTCCAAGAAGAGTTGCTGCCTTTTTTTGACTCATCCTATGTTTTATTATGAGTGTTTTTGCAATTTCTCTTCTTAATGCAGGAATAAGATACCAAACCTCAATTTCCTGTGGCATAACTTTTGACATATTGAAGGTAGTTAACTATTGTTTATAAGTTTTTATTTTTTAGAAAGAAATAAAAGGCAACTTCCTTTTGATCAATTATGGTGGCTAAAAATATCTCTGTTTCAGGATATTCTCTTGATAAGATCTATAAAAAAGCTATAGAAACCATAAATACGGGAATATATTCTAAGCATGTCTATTCTAAGACGCACTCACTTGAATTATCAAAAAAGTGTGATGGTTTCATACTTATGGAAGCTGCTTATGTCTTGTTTTTAGATTACTTTTATGAACTGAAAAATAAGAATTTTCTTCGCAAAGCTAACGGGATACATAATGCTTTATTATCTAAGTTAAAACCAAAGCAACAAAATGAGCTGTTAAAAATGGAAAGTAGGGTGGCTCCATTTTTTCAGTATGAAAAGAAACTTGCTGTTAAAATTAAAACAAATCGCAAATTTTCTAATAAAGAGATAGAAAAATTTACTTTAATGAAATCTAAGGATGTTTTTGTGTATTCAATTATAACGAGTTTTTTTGCAAAGCTTCCAGAAAAATTTGTAACAAAAATGTACCATGCACAACTAGTTAGGGACTTAGGTGATGATTTTAGGGATCTTTTAGAGGATTTTCAACAGAAAATGCCTAACCCTATTTTATTAAGATTACAAAATAAGGGCTTAGTAAACTTTGATAAGAAATATACTCAGAAACAACTTCAATCTATTGCGAAAATATCTGGTGTTTATAGTGTGCAAAAGAAATTTCTTTTAGACTATATTAAGAGGAATATGGCATAGGTGCTTTGACATAACCGAAAGTTTTATAAATAAGTTATACAATGTATAATTATGACAATTGTAGAAACAAAGGTGAAAAGATGGGGAAACTCATTTGGTATCATAATCCCTAGTGAAACTATTGCGACTAAAAAGATAAAGGAAAATCAAAATATAAAAATAATAATCTTAGAAGATTCAAAAAAAGTTTTGAAAGAAACCTTTGGTTCTTTAAAGAATAGACTTAAAAAATCTGCTCAAGAAATGAAAGATGAGATTAAAAGAGATTTATACTAGAAACGAAACCTTATTTTTTGATAGTTATGCTTTCTTTGAAATTTTAAAGGGTAATTTAAATTATGAGCCATATAAAAACTGTAGAATAATAACTACTAAATTAAATATATTTGAATTATACTTTGGATTATTGAGAGATGTTGACGAACAGTCTGCAGAAAAATATTTGAATAAATACTATCCATTCGTCCTAGATTTTGACAAAGATATTCTAATTGAAGCTGCTAAGATGAGGTTAAGACTCAGGAATAGAAATATTTCTATGACTGATTGTATTGGTTATATTTTATCTCTAAAACTAAAAATAAAGTTTCTAACTGGCGATAAAGAATTCGAAAATTTTAAGAATGTTGAATTTGTGAAGTAAAGCTTCAAATCTTTATCATCTCCACTTTCTTATACAATACTCGACTAATTTTTCACCTTCAAGTGTCCTGTTTTCAGAATCAACTCTTATCATAAAAACTTCACGATCATTTAACTTAAGAAAAACTCTTGAATCGCTTTTTTTTATTTTGATAAGACATATTGTTTTTTCTTCTATTGTTGCGAATTCAAAGGAAATGTAATCGTTAAGATGGTTAAATATCTTTGATGGGAAGAACGCTCTAATTATTTCATCAATTACTGTTCTTTTATAGCTGTCCATTCCAGGCTCTCTTGTTTTCTTCATGTCCTCTTCGATTCCATAGATTTCGCATTCTCCTTTTTCACTTTTTTCTTTAATACCTATAACTAAATTACCTCCATCAGAATTTAGAAAGGCTGCAATAGACTTAGCAATTATTACTTTTGAGGCTTTCTGGCCGTATTCTCTTAGTTCGTATGATTTACTTTCTTTTATTTGTTGGTGGCTGTATGTAGCACTCCAAAGAGCTTCTTTTTTAAATTCTGTTTTGAAGCTTTCACCACCTTTGATTAGTTTTTTAATCTCTTCAGCAATGATTTCATTTTGTTCTGGTTCGCTTAGAATTATCTCTTTAACCCTTCCAACATCTTTGTTTTTTAATCTTACCATAATCCCTTGTTCGTTGAAAGGGTTTCTTACTGCTATTTCATCAACATATCCAGTGGAATACTTTTTTTTATTTGTCAGAATTGTGACTTTCATCCCTTTTTTTATATTTTTTAAGTAATTTGGGTCCATTTGTCTAATCAGTCATTGAGATATAATAAAGCTTAGCCTGTCATTCCGCAAGACTTTTATATAGTCTTAACGATAGTTAACTATGGTACAAGATGAAGTTTTGGAGATAAATAGGGAAAATTACGATCATTATAATTCTGAAAATTTAAGCTTTAAGGCTAAAGAAGGAATTAGTGAAGAGCTAGTTAGAGAAATTTCAAGGCAGAAAAATGAACCTGAATGGATGCTTCAGAAGAGGCTTATTGGTTTTAAGGTGTTTAGTGAGAAACAAATGCCTATTTGGGGGCCTGATCTTTCAGGTCTTGATATGAATAAGATACATTATTTCATGAAGCCTAATACCGGACAGACTGACAGTTGGGATAAAGTGCCTAGCGAGATAAAGAACACATTTGAACGACTTGGAATTCCCGAGGCGGAAAGAAGATTTCTTGCAGGAGTAGGAGCTCAGTACGAGAGCGAGGTTGTTTACCATAATCTTAAGAAAGAGTGGGCTGCCAAGGGGGTTGTTTTCTTGAACATGGACGATGCCGTTAAACAGTGTCCTGACTTGGTTAAAAGATATTTTATGACTAATTGTGTTGCTATAACTTTACATAAATTCGCAGCTTTGCACGCGTCTGTTTGGAGTGGAGGAACTTTTATCTATGTACCTAAAGGAGTTAAGGTTGACATTCCCCTTCAGGCTTATTTTAGGATGAATGCCCAAAAAGGCGGGCAATTTGAGCACACTCTTATTATTGCCGATGAAAATTCCGAGGTTCATTATATTGAAGGTTGTAGTGCTCCTAGATATGGGGAAAATGCGTTGCATGCTGGTTGTGTTGAAATACATGTTATGAAAGGTGCAAGAGTGAGGTATACCAGCATTGAAAATTGGAGCAAAAATGTTTATAATTTGAATACCAAAAGAGCTGTTGTGCAGGAAAATGGCATTATGGAATGGATAAATGGCAATTTAGGTTCAAAACTTACTATGCTATATCCATGCAGTGTGCTTGTTGGTGAGAATGCAAAGACAGATTATTTAGGAATTGCTTATGCTGGTCAGGGTCAGAATCAGGATACTGGTTGTAAAGTGTATCATCTTGCCAAGAACACAAGTTCAAATGTTATTAGCAAAGGAATAAGCAAGAATGGGGGAATAAGCAATTACAGAGGTTTAGTTAAGATAAAAAGAGGGGCAACAAACTCTAAGGCAAGCGTGAGGTGTGATGGGTTAATGTTGGACAATTTAAGCAGGTCAGGGACAATACCCAGTATGGAAGTTGATGAAAATGATGTCAAGGTTTCTCACGAGGCTGTTGTAGGAAAAATAGGCGAAGAACAGCTATTCTATTTAATGTCAAGAGGGGTGAGTGAGGACGAGGCAACTCGTATGATTGTTGCAGGATTTATAGAGCCTATTGTAAAGGAGCTTCCTTTGGAGTATGCTGTTGAATTAAATAAACTCATACAACTAGAGATTGAGAACTCGGTTGCTTGACCAGCGAATTCTCAATTAGGTATAGATCATTTTATGATATTTTATTTTTTAATAAATGTTAATAAACAATAGAGCTTTAGATTAAGATAAGTTAATATACCTATAATTTACAGATTAATAATAAATTACTATTAACATAAACCCAAAAACATGGAAACAAATATTCACAGACAGGAACTGCTTGATATATATGCAGAAAGGCCTAATTATGGAAAGTTAGTCAAGAAAACCCATACGGCCACTCTAAAAAACCCCGTATGTGACGATGTTATTGAAATTGAGCTTGAAGTTGAAAATGGAAGGATTGTTAATGCAGGTTTTACAGGTGGAAGTTGTTTGATAAGCGTTGTTTCTTCTTGTGTGCTTCTTGAGAAAGTAAAAGGAATGAAAGTTGAGGATGTTTTGAAGTTAGAAAAGAAGGACCTTGATAAATTTTTAGGAATAAATGTGATTCCAACGAGAATTAGGTGCGAGTTGTTAGCTTTGGAGGCTTTGAAGGAGGCTTTGAGGAAGTAAAATGGATGTAGGAAATTTAATCTTTGTTTTGATTGTTGTAATTGTTGTGTGTATTTGGGTTTTGTGGATGGCTTTTGTTATAGCTAATATAATCTTTCAAATCATCATCTTGAAGTATCTTTTCAGAAGAAATAAGTTTGATGGAATACATTATTTTTCGGATGGACTAATATGGATTATAAAAAATGGATTTTTATTTTATACTTTTAGAAGTGATTATTATGCAAATTTTAGAAAAGAATATAAATATAATGAAATAAAATCCAAGAAACATAGGGATTTAATTGACAAATTTGGTAAAATATCTAAAGTATTTTTAGCTACATTTAATATCTTATTTGTTAGTATAGTTGGAATTACTTTTTTATCCTTTATTGTAAATATTTTATTTTCAGCCATAAAATGAAAAACTTCCTGGAAATAAAAGATCTTCATGTTGAGATAGAAGGTAAGGAAATTCTTAAAGGAGTTAATCTTCAGCTTGAGTTAGGTAAAGTTAATGTTCTTATGGGTCCTAATGGATCAGGGAAAAGCACTTTTGCACACGTTTTAATGGGCCATCCTTTATATAAAGTAACCAAAGGCAGAATTTTTCTCAATAACGAAGATATTACAGAATTAAAGGCAGATGAAAGGGCTAAAAGAGGCTTGTTCCTTTCTTTTCAGTATCCTGTTGAAGTTGAAGGAGTTGCAATTTCAAATTTTTTAAGAACAGCTGCAGGCAGTTTGAAAGGAGAAAAAATAAGTCTTTTCAAGTTTAAAGATCTACTACATGAAAAGGCTGAAATCTTAGGAGTTGACAAAACATTTCTAGATAGAAACTTAAACGAAGGATTTTCAGGTGGGGAAAAGAAGAAAGCCGAAATCCTTCAATTGCTTGTTTTAAACCAAAAAATGATTGTCTTAGATGAAACAGACTCTGGCTTAGACATTGATTCACTGAAAGTTGTTGCTAAAGGAGTCAATTCCCTGGACCTAAGAGAGAAGTGTGTGTTCTTAATTACTCATTATAAAAGAATCCTAGAATACATTAAGCCAGACAAGGTATTTATCATGATTGACGGGAAGATCGTCTTGGAAGGCGGAAGCGAGCTTGTCGACCATCTCGAGCAGAAAGGCTATGGCTGGATTGATAAGGATGAGAATAACAATTAACATTCGTTAACAATATCTTTCTTTTAATAAGAATCTTTAAAAAGCTAGATTACCTTTTTGGGTAATGGAGTCTGAGGCTTGTGGGAATGGAAATGGTAAATTCTCTGGAAAGATTCTTCTAAAAAACGTTGTTGTCGGTGAGGATAAGGGTGATCCAAGATTCCAAGTTCTTAAAAATGTTGATTCGGGTATTGAACTTAGATGCCGAAAGAGATTTTGCGATTTAGACCATCAAGTGAGCTTTAATAATTGTGAGTCTATCTTAGATAAAATATTCTCTTTGGGTGATGATAATCCTAATTATCTGTTCCCTCTAATTTCTTCCAGTTCAGGCGATTTTTTGTACCTATTGGCACCTTCTCAAATAGAGTATCTCTCTCCGGGAATGGTTGTTGCTGATTTAACTGTGTCATCTGGATCTGATCATAAATGGCAACACATGGTTTTGTGCTATTCTAAAACTTTTCACAACGACAAGTTTTTTCAGGGAAAACAATTATTTAAATACGAGATGATGGTTCATGCAGATCAGAGAGATGTAGATCGCATTAACTCTGGAGATTTTTCCCTGGGATTAGTGACTAAGATGAGCAGGCATTATAATCATTCATTTCATCCTCAACCCTATAAGCATCTTGATAGCCATTTATTAGGTTTCCCTTCAAAGGACCTTATGGAATACAATCTTAACAAGCTATCGGAAATAAGTGATAGTGATGGCTGTGGTTTTTATTGGTGGGAACATGTTACTCCTCTTCATAAAGATTTGTTTGAAAGTGCAACTTTCAGACACGATAAATATCCTCTAAGGAAACCTAATGTTTTGGTGAGGTAGCATATTCCTAGCATCTTAAATATTTACTTTAAGCCAATAATTTCTTGAGTAAGGTTTTTATAACAAGGTTTCTTTAATACTTTGTTCGTGAGATTTAATGATGGAGAAATATGATTTTGTAATTATCGGGGCTGGTGGAACTGGGCTAGCTGCTGCGATGTATGGCGCTAGACTTGGCCTTAAAACAGCTATTTTTGGATTTACCCATGGTACGGAGCTTCCGGTTGGAGGAGTTATCACCACAACTAATATTGTTGAGAATTATCCAGGGTTTAAAGTAATCTCAGGAGTAGAATTGGCGAAGAAGCTTGAAGAACATGCAAAGGTCTACGATCTTGTATCAATAAAGAAGGAGAAGATTGAAGAAATTAAAAAATCTAAGTACGGATTTTCAATTAAGTCTAATAAGGCAAATTATGAATCAAAGACAATTCTTTTTGCAACAGGAACAAAATTGAGAAAGCTTGAAGTTTCTGGAAGTTATGAGTTTGAGAATAAAGGGGTGAGCTATTGCGCTCTTTGTGATGGATTCCTTTATAGGGAGAAGACTGTTGCTATTGTCGGGGGATCTGACAGTGCGGCAAAGGATGCCCTCTTGCTTTCTGAGCATGCAAAGAAAGTTTACATTATTTACAGGGGAGAGAAAATAAGGCCGGAACCTATAAATCTTAAAAGAATTGAGGTGAATAAGAAGATTGAAGTAGTTAATAATACAAAGATAAAGGAAATTAAAGGTAAGGACTTTGTTACAAGTGTTGTTCTTGATAAAGAGTATAAAGGAAAGAAAGAGCTGGATCTTGATGGGGTTTTTGTTGCTATAGGACACATAATTCTCTCGGATCTTGCGAAGGGCTTGGGTGTTAAACTCACTGGCCATGGGGAGATAATAATTGATCATAAAACATCAGAAACTAATGTTCCTGGAGTCTTTGCCGCAGGGGATGTCACAGACAAGCAGTTCAAGCAGCTTATAACTGGAGTTGCTGATGGATGCACTGCAGCTTATTCTGCTTATGAGTTTATTACAAAGAATAGTGTGATGTGATTTGTTGTATGAATTTTAGATACTAAATTCTTTTAAACTGATTTTTTATTTCTCTTAATTATGGCTAAAGGGAAGGTGGTTCTTTATCTTGGAGGAGGTGCAATGGCTGGCGTTTTTGGCGCAGGTGTAGTTACTCGGCTTCAAGATGTAGATTTTTATGGGCAAGTAGATACTATATATGCTAGTTCAGCTGGAGTGTTTAACGTAGCATATTTTCTCGCTAGACAAACAAGATTAGGGTCTAGTATTTATTATGAAGATTTAATTCAAGGTTTTATTCATCCAGGAAGATTGATACCTGGGATGTTTCAGAGATTTAGGGATAGATCTCTCTCTCTTGAAGATAGGAAGAGAGTGCTTAATGTTTGTGATATTGATTATCTGATGGAAGTTGTGAGAACTAAAAAAGTATTGGATGTTGAAAAAATAAAATCTGAACATACTCCTTCTTTTGCTAAAGTTTTCAATATTGATGAAGATAGGTTAAAGTATATTGATTTAAGAGAAAATCCTTTGAGTGTTTTACATCAATCTTCAAGTGTCGTCCCTTATTATTCTCCATTTTATGGGCAAACTAATATTGACGGTGGCGTTATTGAACAAATTGGCTTTGAAAGAGTTAGACAAAGACATCCCAATGGCCAAATTATTTTTTGCATAAATTATCATCCAAAACAATTTAATAATTTAAAGACTTCATTAAGGAATAGTTTGGAAGGAATAGTTGCTTCTTGGATTTTCCCCAATAAGGGTATGTTTAATAGATTTAAGAATAAAACAAATAATTTTAATGAAGATATCAATAGAATTATGGGTGACAAACATAGTTTACTTATTCACCCTCCTTTAGATAATAGAACAAGACAAGATACTGTTGATTCCAAAACTTTAAAAGAAACTTGGGAAATGGGAATCAAAGAAGCTGAAAAAATTCTTGAATGGGCAGGTTGATTTAAGACAGAAAAGCTTAAATATAACTAAATATAACTAGTTCTATGGAAATTAAAGCAATAGCTAAGAAATGGGGAAGCTCAATAGGAGTTATTATTCCTAAAGAAGTAGTAGATGATAAAAAGATTAGAGAAAATGACGAGATTACCATAGAAGTAAAAACAAGGCCTTTGGCGGGAAATCTATTTGGTAAGTTTCCTAGAAAATCAGGAATAAGTGCTCAGAAATTAAAGGATGAAGCAAGACGGGGCTGGCTTAGCGATTCTGATAGAGAAAGAGAGAGAAAATGGAAAGAGATGAAATAGAATACTTCTTTGATACGTATTCCATCGTAGAAATAATAAATGGAAATTCTGGTTACGAGGAATATTTAGGCAAACCAGCAACAATAACCATTTTTAATTTAGCTGAGATATATTGGGTAGCACTAAGAGAATATACTGAAGAAAAAGCCAATGAAATATTTAGCGAATATTCTAAGTGTGTTGTTAAGATCCCTGAAGAAGTTTTAAAAGATGCAATTAAGTTCAGAAAAGCTAACAAGAAAAAAGACCTTTCTTATGCCGATTGTATTGGATATATTTATGCCCTTAGAAATAAAATGAAATTCCTTACAGGAGATAAGGAATTTGAAGTTATGAAAAATGTTGAGTTTGTTAAATAACTTTTCCATATAAAAACCTTTCTCACTACAAATATATATATCTTTTTGTCAAGAAAAGTTTTAAAAGGAGTGATTTCTTCAAGCTCATAACTAAATTTGAGGTGAAAGATTAAAAATGGTGAAATTTGAGGAACTTGATGAGGATATGGATGATGACGATGATGAAAAAGAATCTGATGACGAAGAAGACGAGATATAGCTTTTCAAGCATTTTTTTATTTTTCAATTTTGGTGAAGTTTTTGTTTGAAAACCTTTTTGAAAGGTTTATTTTCAATACATTTATATAATTACTTTTTATTTTCATATCATGGGATGGAAAATAGCGTTAAGTTTACTTTTTTTTATCATTGCTGTTTCTTTGTTAATTACTTATTGGTTTATTCCGATTAACACTACTGAATTTAAGATTGCAGCTGGCTATTATGGCTCGAATTTTGAAAACTTAACTTCTGAGAGTTTACAATTTTATCCAAATATGAGGTTTCCTGAATCAAAGATTTCTTATCGAGTGGAAATGTGTTCTCTACAAGAGCAAAATTATATTGATAATGCCTTTGACTCATTATCATCCTTTACCATCCTTAGCTTTTATAAAGTTTCATCTAATGAAGAAATCTCTATCACCTGTGATGAAACGAACAAGGTTGAGGGCGGATTGCTTATTGCGGGGGAGGGTGGCCCAGTCAATATTACTAAGGCTGGAGACTTTAATGTTATTTACAATGGTAAAATTCTCCTTAGAAGAGAGACTTCATGTCCAACTCCCAATGTTGGTATTCACGAATTGCTTCATGTTCTTGGATTTGATCATGTAAATAATCCTAAAAGCATAATGTATCCAGTAAGTCACTGCGATCAAGAAATAGATGATGAAATAATTGATACTTTAAACGAACTTTATTCTTTCCCATCTGTTCCAGACTTAACTTTTGAGAATGTTTCGGCAATTATGAGGGGAAAATACCTTGATGTCAATCTTAGTGTAAGGAATAATGGCCTTAAAAATTCCTTAAGATCAAATGTAAATATTTTTACTGATGATAAGTTGGTTAAGGAGCTTAGCATAGATTCCCTGGAAGTTGGGCATGGAAGAGTCATTACCGTTGAGAACGTTTGGGTCTCTAGATTAACTACAGACAAGATTCGATTCTATATTGATTACAGCTTTGACGAAATTAAAAAAGAAAATAATGAAATAGTTCTTGAAATTAATCGTTAAATATTATTCTATCGTTATTCTACTTTAGTTCATAGTTAAGATAAGAAATAAAAATAATAATAGAAAACTTTAATCGTCTAGAAAAGAAAACTCTTCTTCACTGAAGTCTTCTTCACTGTCTAAATCGCCCTTTATTTCTTGAACTTTTTCATCCATAGTCATATCTGTCCTTAACAGATAATAAAAAGGAATTAACCCCTTTATTTTACCTCGTTTTTTTCTAAAACACTAAAAAGCAGTTAGTTTTTAAATATTTCTATTATCTAGAATCCATTTTGCCGACGAATAAAACTTATTAGATTTCTGAAGTCTTTCCATCTCGGTTCCATACTGTTGTTTGTTGATTTCCTTCATTCACATTTGTTTTTTCAACACTCTCTTGGGCTATAACAAACATTATTTCTTTACCCAACGATTTTAAATCTTGAGCATGATTTTCAGGATATACTGATATAGAATTCATTAAATTGTTAATCTTTAGCTGGGTGGAGATCCAATCTATTGTCGAAGTTACTATTGTTGCCGGGTTTAAGGATCGTGTTTCCCAAGGGGAATTCTGATTGTATGCTCTTTTTCTTGAATCCTTAACAACCTCATAAAACTCATCAAAGGGTATAACTAGTTCAGCATTTTTATTAGGATTAGTTTCTTTAGAGATCGGTGCGGCCTTTAGAATATTATCTTCGTTTATTCTAACATATAGGTTGTAGAGGGTTTCTCCATTTGAATCAATAATTCTGAGCTGAATGTCGAAATTTTTATCTTGAGTATCTTCAACTATTCTTCTTACTAAATCTCTTATATTATTATTACGTACTGCCGCTATCTTTTCACTTGAAGTTAATCCTCCATTTTCTGCTCTTTCGGATGCTCCACTGTATGATCCCGGGAATTGCTTATTTTCCATGCTTTTTGTTAATTCATTCTCTATGAAAGCCTTAGAAGGGATTATCGTAAAGCCTTCTATAGTTGGCGTTATAACTGTAACTTCATTTTTCATCTCATTAAATTTAGCAGATGAAAGTTTTTCAGTTATTGTTATGCTGCCATATAGTGGATTTTTGTAGTCAATTTCGATCAACTTGTAATCTGATAGCTGTTTTATTCCCAGGCATTCCATCATTTCTGCAGTTTCAATCTGATTATCTATTATTTGAGAATATAAATCTAATATAGGTTTGTGTGCATTTTCCCAGTTATCTGCAAAATTGGGAAGCGATTTTTCAAAATAATCCTCAATAAATTCGTTTGTAAGGCTATTTTCTAATTCTTTTCTTACTCTAAGCAAGTTTTCAATTTTCCATTTACAATAAGGCTCTGAGCCCTCTTCTTGATATCTTCCCCTAAGCTGGTTTATAATAGAATATCTTTCTCCGTGAGCTTCAAATTTGAGGGCAGAGAATAAGTCTTTTTCTTGTTTTATGCATAATCCTTCTACAGAGAAGACATTTTCTTCATTTTCCGTTATAGGATTCAGGCTTATTGTGTTCGTTGTAACCGTTTCTTCGGTTTCAGATGAAGCTGGTGGAATTATTTCTTCTTCTGTGCCCTCATTTCTAATTCCCCCCGTTAAAAATGATGAATGTGAACCGTCTGACGAAGGTCGATTGTAGTCTGTAGGCTCTCCCAATACGTTAGGATTGCCTGTATCTGGATCAGGAACAATCCCAGTTATGCCTGTTGCAGTTAATTTGATAACCTCTCCTGAAATGGTTATTGCGTTTACTGGTTTAGTGGAATCTAGGTTATTTTTCTGAAGTTCTTTTTTTATAGCTAGAGACTTGCAGAAACCATTCATGCAGACTTCTCCTTGATACGAACAGTCATTTGCAGTAACGCACGCTTTTGCGATATTTTTAACTTCTTGGGTTGAATCAGCTGAAGTTATGTCACACTTTAGACCGGTAGTTGTCCAAGCTCCTTTAGAGCAGATTTCAACAATGGCGTTTTCTCCAGATTGACATGATTCTGATTTTGTTTCACCTTCAACACATACTTTGTCTTGACATACCTCCAAAGAAGTTGTTGTGCATTTTTCTTCTAAACACTCCGCATTTCCACATAGTGGTTGAATACAATCTTCATTCTTTGAGCAAGATCCTTCTTCTTCTAAACAGATAGGTTCTAAAGAACAGCCGTTAATATCTTCTCCACTAGAAATAACTTCTCCTGAACACTCTAAAGGAGGAAAAGAAGGGCATATGTTGCAATCACTTGAACAGGAGCTATTTTCTCCATTCTCACAAATATTGTTGCCGCAAACAGGATCAGGAGTCTCTGATTTATTCTCTTCCTCAAGTAGTTTGCACGTATTTAGAACACAATACTTGGGTTTTTCCTCTTCTGTTGACTCATTTCCATTAATAGTTCTAATAATCTCTGTTCCACAAACTTTTCCAGAGCATAAACTATCTTCGCAATCTATATTCTGGTCACCATTGTCGTCTATTTTGTTTGAACAAATCTCCTCTTTATTTTCTTTTATTTCATGGATTAAATTTTTTTCATATAGTATTTGGCTAGAGGAAGATGATTTTGATTCTAATTCTTCAAATAAACTTTGCAAAAATTGATTTCTTTCAACAAAACTATTCACCCTCTCGTTTTCAGGCAAAGAATTGTACTTGTCTTGCCACAAGTAATAAATATCTTCTATTTCATTCATCACGTCATTTGCTGCCTTGTAGTTTCCACTCTCTAGAAGTTTGCTTAGTATAATTTTTTCATCGATTATCGCTCTTTTGAAACCATTAGAATCAAGTCCTTCAAATGGCGTTAAAGAGAACTCTTCTTTTGGATAGCTTACGATCTTGCCATTTTTCTCTATTCTTATATCTAGATTTACGAAACGGTCCGTTCCTATACATTTCTCACATATCTCGATTTTTGCTAAAACCTTAATGTCCTCCTTTGACTCCATCTCGTATTCTTCTGTAACAATTTCCATTTCGCTAATTTTAGACTCTTTACCAAGAATGCTTGAAATTATGTCTTCACAACTTTCGGCTGGAATCAAAGACATATAATCTCTGAACAAATTTTCCATATTAACAGAGCTTTCTGCAAGCGAATTCGCATTTTCTAGAGAAGGATCGAGATCGAATGTTTTTGCCAAGGTGACTATATTTTCTAGCTCTTGTTGTAGATTCAAGAGGGGTTTTGACTGTACAAATTCGTTACTGAACCCTGCCCTGTAACTAACTTTCTCATTGTTTAAAAAAGGTATCAAGTCTATCTTTAATTGTTGTTTTCCATCGAAGATTATCTTTCCAATCCATAATGGCAGCGATCTGTCAACCTGAACTTGTCCAGATGAAGATAAAACCCAGGGGGAGTTAAAATTAGGTTCTCCAATTATTCTGGCTATCTTATCTTTATCTAGCTCTTTTTCATCCACTATAATTAATTCAGAATTCAATTCCTCTTCTACTTGATTAATATTTGATAAATATTCTGCATAATTTTCATTTCCACTGTGATACTGAGCGCCGTGGAAAACTGCTTCATTGACTCCCCGGTCAAGGCTTTCCATCGGGGTTAGGGCGTTAATTCCTTGTAGGAAAATTAACATTAAAACGAGAGCTATTACCACCTTTCTTTTCATGTTTTACAAAGGGAAAAAAGGTTAATAAAGTTTATTATATGGAATGTTTTTTGTTTTTTAAGAATCTATATTCTGTTAAACAATCTTCCAAGAAAGCCATATTTTGGCTTATTAGTTTTAAGAGTATCTTCACTTACTACACGAATTTCTGCTTCAGATAAATACCTAACTTCCTTTACCTTCTGTAATCTTGCCGGTGGGGAAAGTAAAATTGGGATATTTACAGTTATTCCTTCAGGATTATCTATTATTGCCTTAGACATCTTTTCTAATGCTCCTTCTGGAAGTATTTCTCGATTGACTTTAAGAACTCCAGAGTTTTGGTCAAACTGATACATTCTTTTCCTGTCTATTGCATAACTTGTTGGAACGAGCTCTTCCTCTACTCCGTTTATTATCGCGTACATTCCATCTCCATTATTGATCATTGCCATGTTAATATGCATTTGCCTTTGTTTTTAAAGATTATTGTCTTGTACATGGAAAACTAATCTTTAAAAAGACATTTATTCTATTATTTTTAATCCCCTCATAGTATAACGGCTAGTGCGCTTGGCTGTAGTTTTCAGGGAAAGCAGTGCCCGAGAGGCCCCGGTTCGACTCCGGGTGAGGGGATTTTTATCTTAATCATATAATTTAAATATATGTTCTTCTTATGTAATTTATGGTTGAGAAATATAATACCCTTTCTATCTTAGCGATTATATTTACTTTTGCATTCTATCCAATTGGCTTAATTTTGGGCATAATAGCTTTATCTCAGATTAAAAAAACACAAGAAAGAGGCAGAGGTCTTGCTTTGGTACCTATTGTAATCGGCTTTATTCTACTAGCTTTGATAGTTATAGGTATTGTATGGGTTGTTATAAGAGGTGCTTCTGAAGGAAATAGTGATAATATACTTGTCAATGAACAATCTTTAGAGTTGATAAGTAATAAGAGTTTTGATGTCAGATTGTGTCAATATGAACTTAATTCTTATTATATCTCTGGCCAATATGCAACATTTAATCAAAAAGTGAACGCTTGCAAAACTAAAATAAATGAGCTACGAGTTGAAGTTGAAAGACTCATCCTCACAGAAACTGATGAACAGTTAAAGAGAGAATATCAAGCTTTGAAATTAGATTTTGAAGGAGCTGCAACTGCTATGGATTTTTTAACTCTTGAAGTTAGTATTCTTTCAGCAGAAGAGGGGTCTTTGTCTATGGCAGAATATGAACTTAAAGTTGATGCTATTAAATTGTTATATACACAGTATTTAGACATAATTAATAAGCTAGAAACACAGTACTCTGACACTTATTTCTTCCAAACTAATTATAGGACTCCTGAAGGGAAGGAATTACTTGAGCAAGCAAAGATTAATGTGCAGACATCTTTGGACGCATATAATAATTTAACCATTAACTAACTTAATTCCCAAACGCACATATTTATTCGAGGTAGGGCGAAGGGATATTATTCACTAGTTCTATGAAGAGATGATCGGCTTAAGAGGTGATAGGTTTATTAGCCTTAATTGTGTTGCTTTAGCGGAGGAATAATAAAATGGCAAAAAAAAGGTTAAAAGACAATAAACAAAGAGGAATGACAAGAAGGAGAAGGAATAACAAAAATAAGAAACCTAGGAGAAAGCTAGTTAAAGCGTGATAAAGGTAAAATTTTTTTCAAAACAAAAGACTTAAATAGTTGAGAGTGTTCTATTTTGTATCAAGATATGCACTATTCTAGAGATTTAATGTGTTTTACTGCGTTGATTTTGTTCAAGTGGTTTTAACTCATTGCTAGGTCATAAGACCGTATTATTGTGCTATCTTCATATTTATCTTTCTATTAAGAAAGATCATACGCGGGCTTAATAAAAAATTATTAGTAATTTTTTGCCCAATTATATTCATCACTTATTCTTTTATCTTTCTAATTTTTACAACAATCTTTAAAAACAAGATTTCATAATATAGGTGATGAAAAAGAAGTATACACTTAAAGTTCACGCACATTCTCCAGATTTAGGGAGCGAATATATTGGATACTCATATAGTCTATTTAAGGGAAAAGAAAAGCTAACTGAGAATACTGAAGCAGACATCACTCGTCTTGGAAGCAGACTCATTTCAGTTTTGATGGATCATGCCGATTCAAAAGTTGATATTAAGACAAGCGGTGTATTCTACAATGCTGGAAATATGCTTATAGAAGATATTGTTAGCCTGCACAATGCCCGATTTTAGGGGAAGAATTATTGTAGTCTAAGCCTGGTATTTTAATGTCTTACTCGTTCTGAAAGTCTCGTCCGCTTCTTTGCTCTGCCACAAAGAAGGCCCGGTTAGATTCTGTTTCGTGGATTTCTCCATCTTTCTCATAAATTCCTGCAGCAGATGGAAGTGCAAACTTTCCAAGAATCCCTACTTTAGAATAAACAATATAAGATAGAGTTCTTATCTCTCCAACTTCCAATTTGTCAAATGTCCATTCGATCTTCTTGTTCTTCTCATCAACCCGAGAAGGGTTTTCTGATCCGAATCTCTCGTAGACCTTTACTAATGGAGGCAATCTGTCAAAGATAGTTATTCTTTCAACATATTTATTTGCCTTAACTGTAATTGTAACCTTTAGAGCGAATTCTCCGCCCTTTGCCCTTACAAATGCAACTTTTTTTCTCAATGACAAGTTTGTCTTAGAGTATTGTTTTGCAATTATAATTACTGCAATTATAAGCAAGATTAAGACTAAAGGAAGTGTATAATTTGTTTTTACAGTGAATTCCAATGTTTCCCCTGGATTAATATCTTTGCTCCAGAAGTAATTGACTCTAAAACCTTGCCTGTCTACTCTATCTGGCTGTGGATCAAAGTTTGTAAATAGCCTTGATATTATGTTTTTTCCTACTGTAACTTCCGCATTTCCGACTACGTTTCCCTCGTTTGTCTTCTTTATTGTTTTGGTGTTTATTACTATTCCATAAGTTCCTGATTCTGTTGTTACAATGTCTTTTTCAACAAATTCTAGAGTGCCTTCAAGATTTGCCTTAGCTTCTTGAGTAGTTATCTCTGCCTTCAAGGTGTAGAATCCTGCAAGGAGCTGTTTGAAATCTTCTTGGTCAAGAGTAATTGTAATGTTCTCTCTTTCTTTAGGTCCTATCGAGAATGTTTTTTTAGTTTCAAAGAAAGGCGATGAAAATTTGGCGCTTAACTCCTCAAAATTAAAGTTTTCCTTATTCCGGATATAAATATCTACAGAATTTGATTCTGGGCTGAAGTCACCCGCGCCTATCTCGAAAACATCCTCTAATTTAATCCTCTTAAATGTTAATGTTCTTCTTGTTTCTTCTCCAGCTTCGTTCCTTATTGTATACTCAAATGTGTAAAATCCAAGATGATTGAATTCTCCTATGGGATATATTTCCATCTTGATTTCTTCTGTTTGGCCAGCTCCGATTGTAATCTTATCCCTTGGGAACATGCTGAAACCAAGCAGATTATAGAACTCAATAGTCTCTGCCGGTCCATTGTTTGTTACTTTCAAGTCAAAGGTTGCAGGTCTGTTCAATCCGGCAATCATTACCTCGCCAGAACTCACTTTTTCAACAGTAAAGTCAAGTGCATTTACGAAATTTAACAGGATTAGAGTAGTAATAAATAACAATAATGTTTTTTTCATGAATAAAAATACAATCATTTAATATTTAAGGGTTTCGGAAAGCCTTAAGTCTAAGTTTATTGACTTTTTTCTTGCAATAGTGCTATTTTTAAATGACAACATGGAGAAATGTTTATAAACGAGACTGGTATTGTCTTTCAATCAAGGCAATTAAGATGGCCTTTTGAAGAATAAATATGGATCTAGAAGAGATGTTAGATGGCTTGGAAGGGTCGGGAACAGTCATAACTCCCATTATCCCTAATATTGAGGATTTAGAGAATAAAAACCAGGAGTCTAAAAAGATTTTTGACAACATATCTATCTTTTATGAATTCAATCGAAAAGACTACAAATCTTATCCCGGGAAAAAACCTTGGATTAGGTGGAAATCATGGAAACCCGATAGTTATTCTGAATTTTTATATGCTGGAACTCTGTCAAGGGTGAACATTACACGAAATGTCTTAGGTATCTTAAAGGAAGAGTTTGAAGTAGAGCCTTATTTCTTAAACACATTAGGATTTGAAAATGATATTGTAAATGAGGTGCTAAGCTTTTCCAATGTTCCTTTCAAGAATGCCCCAAAAAACACGCCTAGCTCTCAAGAAATGTCGTCCATCTCTCAGCAAAGGAAATTCGATATTTATGATAGTGGTTTTAAAAAAATCGCCGATATAGAGTATATTCTACCAACTAGAGATATGCATCAGGGCTATTATTCTGGAACGTATTCTCTTTTTGATAAAGGTGGTGTTAAAGTTGAAATTTTAGGCTCTGAAATAACTCATGAAGATCAATTTGCTAGACTTGCTGAAAAGTTAAATCATCTTAGATGGAGATGAAAATGGATGAGGGTGTCTTGAACAATGTCAACCTACTTCTAGGGGATAAATCAATTGAAGCAATTTATTTATATGGATCTTATGTAAATGGTTACTATAGAAACGATTCTGATATTGACATAATTGCATTGACGTCCCAAAATTCTAGAAAAAAACCCATTGAAAAGCTTCCAAATCTCAGCATTCATTTTATTCATCCACTCACTGTCGAATTTTATTCTACAGGACACCCATATACTCATTTAAGAATGACCCCGCTTTATAATGAGCCTAAATGCACTGAGATATCTGATAGACTTAAATCCGAATTGGTGAAGCGTCAGTTATTAATATTCAGAGATAATGACATAAGCGATTTTGATGTTCTAGATCCCATAAAAAATTATTTATTGAAGTATTGCATTCAAAGGCCTTGGAGAATTAAGCCAATAAAGAGGTTGCTTTCTTCTGAAGAAAGCAGAAATATCTTGACTGATGAGTATGCAAGAATTATGCGTATCTGGGTTGATAGGGGAATGATTTTTGAATCAGAAAGGTCATATTCGATTAATCCGGATTTTGTATTTGATGAAAATTTACCTGTACAGAAAGATTCTTTAAGATACACGATTAATCAATCAGCGTATGGGTGGCATTATGCAAGGAATATTTCGTTATTGATTGATTCCTCAAGAAGGGTTATTAGATGAAGATGAAAATTTTATCGTCTTCCTTCCAAATCGAGGTAAGCTTTTGCTTGTGCAAGAAATTCATCACACATTCCTGAGAGTTTTCCCTGAAGATCCTCTATTCTGGATGGAATAACCCATTTTTCATATACATCTCTCCAAAATTTGTTGAATGCTGATCTTTCAAATTTTCCTTCGTAGTCTCTATGGAGAATTCCCTTTATTCCCATGTCGACACTTCCTTTGTTTGTGTTTACTTTAATGCCACCCTGGTTCAACTCGACCTTTGAAAGACTGGTTATCTTGAAAGTCACTTCCACCTTGAATTTGAAGTAATCTGTTACCTTCTTGTTTGCAACCCATTTAACATCTATATTCTTTGTCTCTCCCGATAGTTTTTCAGAGTATTTCTCTTCTTTAGGATCCATTCCCATCTCTTCCTTTATCCAGTCATAACAGAACTTGTAGAAATCTTGGAAAGAGAAAATTCCATTATACTTTGTCTTACTTGAGAATACTGTGTCTTCATTTCCGGGCATTTTATATTAAATTGTTCCTCTTTTCTTATATAAAATAGCCGTAAGTATATTTAAATGTTTTCAGTTAGAGGGTGGAGGCTTGATAATGGTTATTTTGAAGAACCTAAATTATTATAAAGATTATTTGGAGACAGGGACTATGGCGATAGGTGTTAATAAGATACTTACAATAAGTGCTCAAGATTATGTTGGGCCAGGCGTTAATGTGAGAGATAAATATCGTTTGGTTGGTGTGCATGATACTGCTGTTATTCGTGGAGTAAGACGGGGAGGTCTTGATTATTACATGGATTTTTCTGAATTGGGGGAACATCTTAAGTATTTTACTAATATTGTTCCAAAAGGAACTGAAGTAGTTGTTGGTCTGGAAAGACATTTTTCTATTATAGAGGATGGTAATTTAGTAGGGGTTCTAGTTTCCGGTACAGCTTTAATTCCTAAGAAGCCAAACACAGACAAGAAAAAATAATTTTCAGCTATATCTCTTCTCTACAGCTTTCACATAAAAGCCGGTCATCTGTTTTGTAAAGAATATCAAAGCTTCCACACTCTTCACATATTCCTTCTCTTATCAGCTTTGCCTTTTTTACTCTTTTGAGTTTTTCTTCTTCTTCTCGTATCTTTGCTAATTCGTCTAGCTCAGGATACATTTCGGGATGGAATGTTAGTATGTCCTTTACAGTAACAATGCCTACAAGCTTCCCTCCAAAGATTACCGGGAGTCTTTCGAATTTGAGCTTTTTCATTTTTTCGATTGCTTCTTTTAATGAGGCATCTGGCTTTATTGTTGCCAGTTTTTTTGGAGAGATGTCTATTGCTTTTATCTTTGAAAGATCACTCTTAGATTTTTTTACCAGTGCCCATAAGATGTCCTTTTCAGAAATAAATCCTACAAGCCTGGCGTCTTCCACGATTAGGAGACTCCCCACTTTCTTTCTTACTAACACTCTCGCACATTCAAGAAGGTTGGTGTTTGGTTTAATGATTACTGGATCTCTAGTCATTATGTCAGAGACACGAATGATTTCCATTATAAAAACCTCCTGCTCACCTTTGGGAACCTTTTCAAAAGGTTCATTTTTGATCTGGTAGCCGAGGTCGAACCATTTCTTTGCCTCTGACTGATTCGATTATTTCTCATATCTTATTTAGGGTGTTGCTACTTATAAATTTTTACTGACAATGGAGAACTTCATTCCATTACAATAATGTTTAAATAAGTGAATTTTGAGAAGATACTATACAAATAATTAAAACTCCTTCATAAAATTTAAAAGGGAAAATAGGGAAGAATAAAAATGACTAATCGAAAATTATACATTTATGCTGAGCCTCGGGAAGGTTTTCCAGATCAGCATTATAATATGACTGCTTTGACTGTTGATGGAAAAATAGTTGATACTTCTGCGGGTTTGAATACTGAAAGAATATCTTCTATGGTTGGAAGTGTTTTAGGCAATAATACTCAGATAAGATTGAATGAGCATCCAGAAGGTAAGGAATTAACTACTATTTTAGATGCTACTTTAGATATTCACTTAAATTCGCTCATTGAGGTTAACCAAAATGTCAGATAAACCAATAATGCTTATGCCAGAAGACGTGCAAAGACTCTTAGGCAAGGACGCTCAAAGAAACAACATACTGGCAGCTAAGATGGTTGCTGAAATTGTAAAGACGACTCTAGGACCTAAGGGAATGGATAAAATGCTTGTTTCCCCGACAAATGAGATTATTGTTACAAATGATGGAGTTACAATTCTTGAAGAAATGCAGATAGAGCACCCTGCAGCAAAGATGATGGTCGAGGTTGCAAGAACTCAGGAATCAGAGGTTGGTGATGGAACAACAACGGCTGTGATGCTTGCAGGCAAGTTGCTTGAGAATGCAGAAAAACTATTAGACAAAAAAGTTCATCCTACTGTAATTACTAAGGGATATAGAATGGCTGCTGAGAAATGCCAAGAATTATTGCACAATATTGCAATTAGTATAACTCCAGATGATGTTGGTATGCTTAAACAGATTGCGATGACAGCCATGACTGGGAAAGGCGCTGAAGATTCTAAAGAGAAGTTTGCCGAGATTATTGTAAGAGCGGTAAAGCAGATTCAGGATGGAACAAGGATAGATATAGACAATATTAAAATAGAAAAATCAAAGGGAGATGGAATTCAAGATACAGAATTAATCTCTGGAATTGTCATTGATAAAGAAAGAGTTTCGCAGGACATGCCTCAAACAGTTAGAAATGCTAAAATTGCTCTAATTGATTTTGCTCTTGAGATAAAAAACCCGGAGATAGACACAAAGATCTCAATTTCAACTCCGGAACAGCTCCACAGTTTTTTGAATGAGGAAGAGAGAATGATCAGGGAAATGGTGAATAAAGTGAAGCTTTCTGGAGCAAATGTAATCTTTTGCCAGAAAGGAATAGATGATTTTGCCCAATATTTATTAGCCAAGGATGGGATCTATGCTTGTAGGAGAGTTGCAAAGTCAGATATGGAAAAACTTTCTAAAGCATGTGCCGGCAAGCTTGTTAGTAACTTATCTGAATTAACTCCATTTGAACTGGGGGATGCCCAGATTGTTGAAGAAGTTAAGCACGGTGGAGAAACCTTTACCCATATAAGGGGTTGCCAAAATCCTAAGGCTCTAACAATAATGATTCATGGTGGAACCAGCCATGTTATAGATGAGATTGAAAGAGCCTTGAAAGACGGGCTGGGAGATGTAATCTGCTCATTAAAGTCCGGATTGATCGTTCCCGGGGGAGGAGCTGTTGAAATAGAGCTCGCAAAGAGACTAAGGGAATTTTCGCAGGGTTTGTCGGGAAGAGAGCAGTTGGCTGTAGAAGAGTTTGCTTCTGCACTTGAGTTTATTCCCGCGACTCTTGCTGAAAATGCAGGATTAGATCCTATTGATGTCTTAACTGAACTGAAAAGCAGGCATGATTCAGGAGAGAAGAATGCAGGTTTGAATCTATTCACTAACAAGATTGAGAATTCTCTAGAGGCAATGATTATTGAGCCATTGAAAATTAAGACCCAGGCTATAAACTCAGCTAGCGAAGTTGCGATAATGATTCTTAGGATTGATGATGTAATTGCTTCTTCTGGAAGGGGTGGCGGCATGGGTGGAATGCCAAGAGGCGGAATGCCCGACTTGGATTAAAATGACAAGGATGTTCAAACAAGGAAGATTGTCCTACAAAGGATTAACTTTTACTGAAAAAGTCATTAAAGCTTACGGAGAAGTTGTTTATTCTCCCATGCAGGTAGAGGCCATCTTCAATCTCATGGGGCATAAGGTTACAAGTAAAGAAATAGAATCCTATGTGGTGAAGAAGAAAATAGCAGTTTCAAACGAGGATTTTGGCTTAAGGACCTACCCAGGGAAATGCATAACACAATCATGGATAAGGAAATCAAGATTAGTTAGAATTGCAACTGCTTTTAATATAAGCACAGATGAAAAATCAATTGAAAGCGCAGCTATAAGACTTAAATACGGAGTTTAGATGGGCTTACTAGATATCTTATTGTCTAAGAGAATTCCTGACCGGGTCATGGACAAGATAGATGGTGAAGGGAAATACGAGGGATGGCTATCAAGATATGAAGTGCATCTCGATGGAGCTTCAAATACTAAAGCTATAAAAAAGATCAATAAGATAACTCGTTTCTGTTCTTACTATAGTATTAATGGAATAAGAATTTTTTAGGCGACACTTGCATAGATTATGCTTGCTAAGATGACAATTGCTGCAATAATATTTCTCCACTCAAGCCTTTCTTTTAAGAATTTGTGGGCAAAGAAGTATATGAACAGCGGGCTTAACATTAAAGACAAAGTCGTATAGATTACTCCAAGATTGACGAAACCATAGTATATGATTACTCTATAGATTACCCACAAAGCCCCAATTCCTAATATTTTAATCTTTAATTTTCCCTCTAAAGAGCCCAGATTTGGTTTGAACGCAATAAAGGTAATAATGAATATGGCAAGGCATCTCAAAAAGTAGAAAGTTAATGATGAATACGAGTCTAGTATTAATCTTGATAACACTAACTCTAGGGCGAAAAAGAAGCTTCCAAACAAAGCTGCCACGAAATATTTGTTGAAATCGAGATGGTGCTTTTTAATGTGGGAAAAAACTAGGGCTAAGCTTGCAATTATCGCCGGTATTATTACGTTTAGGTTTCTCTCGTAGAGGCCGGCTCCGAATATAAAACTGAAGATTACTGCAAGTAAAACTGTAAAAAGAGATTCTGTTAGTTTTGCTGGCTCTAGGTGGGTGACCTTTTCCCATTTAGCGGAATAAAGGACTAGATAATTTGCTATTAATGAGAAAACGATAATAAGTGAGAAGATGATGAGGTTCCTTAGCTCTAATGCTTCTGGATCCATTTTCCAAAAGAAAAATATCAATGGCAACGTAATTAAAATTATTGCAAGAAACTCTGCACTGTAATACTGTTTTATTCCTATACGTTTCTTTTTTATAATTACTCTCTGAAAAATGGTGCCTCCAGCTAACGCTAAAGCACCAAGAATGGGAACATATATCATAGACACCTCATAAAAAACGTTTAATAAATATTTAAGATATTACCTAATCAAATAAAAAAATAAAATTGTTAATTTATCTTTTTTTCTTCTTCGCTTTTTTCTTTGCTGCCATTTTTAATCCCTCTTTTATGATATCTTTAAGTATTAGCGCTATTTAAATCTTTTTTATTTTAACTCAACCTGTGCAAATGATACTAAACTCAAAATTTTTTCAAATCAATAAACTTAAATATGATTATTTTTTCTTCTTAGCATGATGTTTTCCTTATAGAGGGGAAAGGTCATATAGGAACTGTAGCTCTCTTATCCTCTCTCAACTAAGGGAGATGTCATAAGAAGAACCGTAGGTTCTTTTTATCGCGCGGATGGTTTAGTGGTAGAACTTCAGATTGCCAATCTGGAGGCCCGGGTCCGATTCCCGGTCTGCGCATTTTTTACAAATGATAGATAGAGACAAAATTTATAATAAAATTATTAAGATCCTCAATGACAATCAAGCAACTTATAAAATTTTTAGTCATAAAGCTGCATTTACATATGATGAACTCAGGTTTGCTCAAGAAGAAGTAGGTTTCATAGGAATAGAGGGAAAGTGTTTAGTTGTGAAGAAAGATGATGGCTTTGTGGTTTGTGTTACAATCCAAGGAAAGAAGCTTAATTTTTCCAAACTAAAAGAAATTCTTAGTGACAAGGATTTAAGGCTGGCAAAACCTGAAGAGCTTAAGGAATATTTTGGAGCAGAGCCTGGATGTGCTTATCCATTTGGTTTTGATGAAAGTATTAAGATATATGTTGATCCAACAATTTATGATCAAGAGTGGTTTTTATTTAGCCCTTTATTTGCCACAAAAACTATCCAAGTTAGGGGGTCAGGCTTACGTCGAATATTTTTCAATCTGAAGAACAAAACTGTAATGAATAGAGAGATTTTTATCTAAATTTCATTCATTGTCAAACAACTTGATTTTCGTCGCTTTTCCTACTTCTACACCTTTTTTTATGGTGAATGTATGGATGTCTTTTGAATGGTCAGCTCCTCGCATTTTTATAACTTCAATAAATCTCTGTCTTTTCCCCTTAATGTTTGTGAAGTAAAATACGGTTATGCTGTCTGCTTCAAACTCTGCATCAGACATTCCTCTGTCTTCCGTACTTAACGGATTCTGCTGAACAGTGAGTAACGTAGTGCAGTTCCATTTTCTTATTATATCAAAGAGGGAGAGAATGGACTGTCTTCTTGACAATTCGTCATCGAACATTAAAGAGAAACTCGTTATGCTATCTATTACAAGCCTCTTTACATTATACTTAAGGACTGTTGTCTCTATGGATCCCCCACCCTCATCAAGCATTTGCTTTACTTTTTCTGGAGTGTATTCAAGAAAAATAAATTTACCGTCTTTTTCTGCCTTGTCAAGATCCCATCCAAATTTTTTCATGTTTCTATAAAATTCTTCTTTTTTTTCTTCAAAGGTTACCAAAAGAGTTGTCTCATTGTTTTTAATTCCTTCCCATAAAAATTGCATTGAAAGAATTGTTTTTCCACTTCCACTTCCCCCGGCAACTAGATTTATTGACATTGAGTCGTAACCTCCCTCTATCATATTATCATACCCCTTAACGCCGGTACTGACCTTTGAGTTAACGTACTTAACCTCAACTTTTTTCTTAGATGATTCTTTAGATTTTTTTGATGGCTTATTCTGTTTTTTTAAGGGTTTCTTAGACCTAGTCTTTTTAACTGCAACCTTCTTTTTTTGTTTCTTTTTCATTTTATATTCTTGTTAGGTATTTTTGTTTTTTAAACATTACTCATCCGAATGATACTGTGTCAGCCATTAATGAAGAGAGTACTGACCTTATAATTACGAATAAGCTTAAACTCATAACTAACAGTGGGAGGAAGAGCTTCAACCCCGCCTTTCCTTCCCCTTTGTTTACTAACCCTATAACAAAGCAAGAAATGAAGTCAGTTACGGTTATGAACAAAAGGGAGAAGTATATTACAAAGTTGACTGAAATGCCTATTTTAGTGAATGAAAAAGGCAGATTTGACTGATAACCACTTAAATCCGGGAGCTTTGAGGTCATATTAAGCACAATTTCGACAAGAACAGTGCTTAACCCAAAGAGAATAGGGGCACCAACCCCTACTGCGAAGAAGATAAAGATTACATACATAAGAATAGTTGAACGTGTTTTTTTCTCTATTATATCTTTTTCCTTCATGTTTCTTGAAGTTTGATCCAAGAGTTCAGAAATATTTCCCCCGGCTTTTAATCCAGAGATTATTAAGTTTATTACTTTGGATATTTTTTCAGAGCTTATTCTTTCCGCCATTTTTTTAAGGGATAGAACGATGTCTTGACCGGTGCTTATTTCTTTCCCGGTTTTAAGAATTTCCTGATCTAGAGGATCGAACTCTGGTCTTGCTGCAAGTAAGAAAGCTCTGTCAATAGTAATTCCTGATCTAAGATTACTTGCCATTAAGGATATAACGTCAGGGAATATATCTTCCATTTTCTTTATTCTCGTCATTGCCATTAAATCAACCCTAAAGTAAAACAAAATTGTTAAAAAGATAAATAAGACAAGTGATATGAATAGATTCCATTTTAAGAAGAAAAATACCACTAGAGAAATAATGGAAAGATAAAAATTAAACCAAAAAATAGAGTTGTGGTATTTTTCAGGAGAGGTCTTTACGCCGGCGTTAATTATGTTTCTCTCATATTGTTTTCTTAATTCAGGGGGATAGAATTTTAAGGTGTTCATACTGAAAACCTCCTGCGGGTTTTCATCCAGCATCCAACCGAATCTTCTAATTGTCTCTGATTGATTCGGGTAGAAAACCTCAATGAATTTGATCCAGCATTCTTCGAGTTTTTTAAATTGCCTCCGATGAAACTCGGATGAAAACCTAAGACTTCTATCCAGTATCCAACCGAATCTTCTAATTGCCTCTGATGGGCTCGGATAGAAAATGATTTGGATAGGGAACTGATAGTTTTCATAGTAAGCTTGGTCTTTTTGATTTAATTAATCCTAGGAACATAACCTGAATGAATATTACAATTACAAATATTATTAAGAATATAATTTTGAGGATATTTGCTCCAATGCCCACTAAAGATGAGATTATGATGAGGAACGTTATTCCTAAAGAAGGGAGAACAATAGCTATAAGCATATAAAAGACAATTAGCGGATTAAGCTTACTGCCATAACTTTGGACTTGGATGGACTGCTCTTCGCTTAGATTTTTGATCTCTTCAGACATGACTAAACTCATATTGCTACCCGATCTCATTCCGTTGCTTAGCTGCCATAAAACCCTCCTGAAATATTTAGATGTATTTAGCTTTGCATATTTCTCTATTGCATCTATTTGAGAAACTCCAGAATTGATCTCTTTTACAACTTTTCCGAATTCTAAGCTTACTCCACCGTAATCAGCATCGGCTATGTTCACTAAAATCCTAAATACTGGCACTCCAGAGTTTAATTGAACCATCATATCTTGCAAAACTGGAATAAGATTCTTTTCTATGTCTCTTTCTTTGTTTAATGAATATATCTTAGGATAATTCATTTGGCTGAATAACACGAATCCTGAAAATAAAAACGCGATCCCCAACCCAAAAATGTAGAAGTATTCTGTCCTAACTACACCTAAAGCAGAGGTAAAAACAACAGACAGAATTAAAAGATTAAATAAAAATCTTCGATATATTATAGAAAGGTACTCTCGCCTGTCTATATTAACCCCTGCATGTTTCAGATTATTATCGAGGCTGGATTTTCTTAATCCAGTATATTTAATAAATTTTTTACTTCTCCTCTTAAGTATTTCCATGTCTGTAAAAGTAAATGGTATCTGGAACTTTGTTTCTTTTATCATTTTTTGGCTTAAGTAAGGGAAATTGCAATGTTGCTTGTTGTTTTCATTTTAGAACACTTTCGGGGCTTTTTTCAATCACTCTACTTACTTGATTATTTTTTATAATCTTTTGAAGCTCTTCTTTATCAGTATAGTAGTAATTCATCACTTTACCAAATGATTCCAAGTCTCTTATCTTATTTTTTAAAAGCCAGTCAAAGATTTCAGTTTTAATACGCAATTCCTTATTAATTTCCCTCTCATCCATTCCGGTATGTCTGCCCAATTCCTCGAAAAAAGCCAGGCTTTTATTGTGTGCCGTAAACTCATCTTTTTCAGGCATCCACCTGTATAGAAGATTTGCTGTATAATTCTCTTTTCCCGGAAGATATTCAGCTAGTTGAAGAACTCTTCTAAAACCCCTTCTTCTGTCTCTAAACATAACTACATTCAGATTAACATTTCCTAACATAGTTGGAGGAATATTTATTGGAGGATTTGTCAGTCTTCTTATAGTCTCATTGGCTGAATCGGCATGAACTGTAGCATATACTGAATGGCCGGTGTGCATTGCTTCAAACAAAACTTCAGCTTCTCTTTGTCTTCTCATCTCTCCCAATATTATCCTATCTGGCCTCATTCTAAGGGAGTTTACTAATAAGTCTAACATAGAAACTTCACCCTTTCCTTCTGCATTTGGAGTTCTTGTAACAAGTGGGCACCAATACAAGAACTTAGGAAGCATTAACTCTCTTGTATCTTCCATGCTAATAATTCTCTGATTAGGTGGCATGAAGGGCATACATGCATTAAGGAAGACGGTTTTTCCGGAAGCCGTTCCACCAGAAAATAAGATATTCATTTCATATTCAATTGCGAGCCATAAAAGAGCTGCAATTTCCTTGCTTACAGTTTTATTTCCTATTAAATCAATAATAGTCCAAGGGTCCCTTGAGAATTTTCTTATTGTAATTGTGTTTCCTTTTGTTGCAATTGGATACAATACGGCATTAGCCCTGTCTCCGGTGACCACATGCGCATCTAGCAAGGGGGTTAAGACACTTATCTGTCTACCGACTCTTCTAGCAATGATATTGGCATAATTAGTAACCTCATCTTCTGACTTAAGGACAACGTTAGTCAATAACCAGCCATGTTTTTTATGGTAAACTCTTATTTCATTACTATTTACTATTACTATTTCTTCAAGAAGAGGATCATTTATTAGAAATTCGATCTTCCCTAAACCCAACATTTCTTGACTTAATATTCCGGTTAAGAACTCCTCAGTATCTTTCTTTACTCGAGGAATTTTCTCTTGAATAAGTTTAGAAGCGTCTTTAATAAATCTGCTTTTTATTCGGTAAATAGATTTTTCATCAATGATCTCACCAACCCCCACTCCTGTGAGGGTGATTAAGTCTTTTCTAATTTCGTCTAAAAGTGCTTCAGTCCCGATTTTTATTGGGGGGACAGTTAAGTTGTAGAAAAAGCCTTCTTCGAGCTTTTCTATAGAAACTTTAACTTTGGCACCATCAACAGTCAGAGAATACTCTTCAATTAACTTCCCCTTATACTTTGGTTCTTCTTTTTTATGTTCTTTTTCATAAGTGTGGCTTTTTTCTAGAGTTATTGGTTTTGGGGGGGTTATCATCTTTGTTTGAAGAAAATCGTGCGTCTTAGAATCAGAGATTTTCTCATACATGCTCAAAACCTTCAAGATTTGCTCACTCTTATAGCCATGTTTAATTAATACGTCTCTTAGATCCATTGCAGAGTACCCTTTACTTATGGCCTGTTCAACCCATTCTTTAGGGCTTTCAATTTTTGGAGATAAGTTTACCATTTTATGACTTCTCTGGATTAGGTTCTTTTATTTCTACTTCAGGGTCGCTGAATGCAGGATATTCTATCATAACTAAATCATGGTCTTCTAGTATTCGTGCCCATTCCAGTGCTTTATCTTTGTTGATATTAAACGCCTTGGTGATAGCTGTTAAGGTGAGTCTTCTTTTTTCTTTTATAAGCCTATACAAGATATCAATCTCGGTTTCTAAATCACCTGAAGTCGTTACTCTAGGAATTTCAGCCTCTAAAACTTCATCCTTTTTCTTTTTTTGTACAAATTTAGCATAAGAGAATAACACAATGATAATTAAGATTACCCACTGAAGTATAAATGCCATAAGAGAGACATTTAGACTTCCTACCAGTTCGTTTCCGGTGATCATTCCAGAAATTGCGTTGTATGAATTTTTGCCTTTGTTAAAATAAAAATAAAGATTTACACTAGAGAATACCAACACAAATAAACCCATAAGCAAAACACTAATCTTTTTACCCATTGAACTTTTTACCCCTTTTAATTAAACTAGCTTTACAAAATATGTCCTCTAAGACATCTTTCAATAATCACAATCCTAGCCTTAACCTCTTAAATTATAAATATTTATATAGCTAATTTGTTTTTAAATAGAAGAAATATTATATAAACCTTACTAATGAACCTTTAGGAAAGGTTCCCAAACCAAAACTTTACAATAAACCGAACCTTTAGGAAAGGTTCCCAAAATGCTAAGGAAGAAGAGGGAGATAAATGTCTTTTTTTAATAAATCTAAGGCGCAAGTTGGAATAGAATACTTAATGGTTGTTGGATTCGTTACTCTTGCAGTGATCTCAGTTATTTCTTTAGCCCTTTTTTATTCGGCGCAGATAAAAGATAGGATTAGGCTAAATCAGATAGAGAATTTTGCAACCCAATTGGTTAACTCTGCAGAATCGGTTTTTTTTGCCGGTGAGCCCAGCAAATCTACCATCAGATTATATATTCCTGACGGTGTCAAAAGCATTGAAATTAATTCTGATCATGTCTTTGTAACAACCATAATTGGAAACGGAATAAACACCCGGGTCTATGAAAGCAAAGTCCCTCTAAATGGGTCAATTGGAAATGTCGCTGAAGGAATAAGAAAGATAACTCTTGAGGCGAAGCAGGATTTTGTGGATATACGTGTTTCAAATTAACATTCTTCAATCTGGGGGACATCTACAAGATTGTAGAAGCATCTTATCTGTATGTCTGCAACTCCATCAATGTCTGTGTTTTCAATCATACGGGAAGAGTTTAGTCTAACTTGTTCTAAAGGATTTAGATAGACATTAAGGGTTTCATCAGTTACTTTAGCTCCATTTTCTTGAGTGTAGGTTACTAGAAGTCCAAAATTTCCCCCAATACTTCCATCAAGATTATGGGCAATGGCGGAACAATTCACTTGCCTTTTGGTACATATACTGGCATTAAGCTCGAGACATATCTGGCTGTCTTCTGGATCTTCGATTGAATGTGAAATTGATGAAGTTACACATCCAGAAATAGGAGAAGGGCTTGGTCCGGACCCTCCGGCTCCTCCACCGCTTCCACCAGAAGCACTTCCATCAATTGGACCGTCGTAGACATACCCTTCTTCATTTGGGAAAACATCAGAATTTCCCCTTCCTAAGTCCAAATCACTGTCATTAGAGCTCAAAACATCTGAGATACTAGTTCCAGAGCCTATTTCTTTGCCTAACTCTGCAGGGTTTTTTCCAGTGGTTACCCAGGCGTAAATAATGAAAATTGTTATTATAAGGAAAATTGCGCCAATCAAAGTTAGTGAAATTATTTTTGTTTTACTCTTGATTTGAGGAATCTCTTTCGTCTCTTTAATTCCTTCCATCTCGGTTCAAAGTGAAAAGGTTATTTAAAATTATCCAAAAATCTTAAATATGCCAGAATAATGATTTTATTGTAGAGGGCGGATTAATCCGTTCAGGACTCAAGTTCTGATGAAACACTTTCGAGTGTTTCACCTCTACATAAATATTCCTTTAAAAATCACGATTTCGGTCCTAGCTCAAAAACCTGTGTTCCCCCCGGACAGATGTTCCTTCTGAGCACCCCTAGCTCAAAAACCTTAATTTTATATATTCGTATTTCTATATCTTAGAGAGGTGGTAGACATGATCTACATAAATTTATTATGATTTTTAGCAGGCGATCTCAGGGTGCTATTGAGTTTATGATTATTTTTGGAGCGATGATTTTCTTTTTTATAATGTTCTTTGCAATAATTCAGGACAATGTAAATGAAAAGAATCGGGAAAAATTAACAATTGTTGCACAGAATGTAGCATTAGATTTACATGATGAGATAAACCTTGCCTTCGAAGCATCCAATGGATATTCAAGAGAGTTCGCCCTTCCTGAGAATATTCTTGGAGAATATTATGAAGTCAACATCTCGGCTGGAAGAGTTTACCTTACAATGGAAGGTTATTCAGTTTCTTATAAGTCACATGATATAATCGGAACAATAATAAAAGGAATTAACTTTATAAAAAAAGAAAATGGGGTTGTTTATGTTAACACCTAATAAGAAAGCACAGGCTTGGAGTTTTGATTTAGTCATGGCTACAGTTATCTTTATGTCGGCCATAATAATCTTATTTGTGTATTCTATTAACTATCTCTCTAGAGCTAACGAGGACTTAGATAACTTATTTTACGAGGGAAATGTTGCTGCTGAGTTGATATTGAGCGAGGATACTTTTGGAATTATTTCTGGAAATCAGATTAACCAGACCAAGCTTGATGCCTTTAATTCCACATATCTTCAAAAAAGACTGGCTTTAGGATTGACTAATGAATTTTATTTTACTTTTAATGGAATGAAGATTAATGGAAATCCTGCACTTTATGTCGGAAATAAAACCTCAAACGCAGACAATGAAATTCAGATTACTCGAGTAGCAATTTATGAAAATAAACCGGTTAAATTTCAGCTGAGAATATGGGAATGAAGATTATACCAATACATAATAGAGGGTATTTTTTCAGTCTTGATGCACTTATAGCTCTGCTTATAATTCTTGGCGTTGTCTTATTCATAAAAGGTCCCTCAGTAAATGTAACCCATGATCAAAGAGTTCACGAAGATTTACTTGCTGCATTGTCTTCTATAAAAATCGGAGATTTGAACAATTCTTATGCAAATGATTTAAGACTAAATGGCACTATAAAAAATCTTAATCAATCTGTTTTGGAACAGATTGGGGAGTTTTATGCTAATTCAAGCAATGAAGGAACTCTATTGGCTCAATCAATACTATCTGATTTAAACTTGTCTGAAAATATTGGAATTTATTTTAATAACGATACTATTGCCAATTCGAGTAAGCTTGATTACGATCAGGCTGAAAATCTTGTTACTGCACGCCAGATTATTAGTGGAATACAGCAAGGGGACTCTGTGAAGGGCTATTCTTCAAGAGCGTTTTTGTTTTCAGATAAAGTAGTGGATTATATCTATTTTGGAGGTTATGTTGGAGATGGAAACATAACGATTAATCTTGGAGAAAACGTCATTGGTGCTAATTTAGAAGGCGCTTTCTCTGGAAATTTCTCCCTTTATATTAACAATAACTTTTCAGGAAATTATTCTCCTATTAAAGACATTCCTTTCAAGATAAGTTTGGCAAATTACACCTCCAATTTTATTTACGGAAATAACTCTCTTGAATTTAGATCTAATCAGAACCTGTATATCTCTGGAGGATTTATTAGAGTTATTTACAATACAACAATTCAGCCTGCCTTCAATGAAAAAGATTATTTTCCGGGGATTGATGGATTTATTAATCTCTATCAAGGGTTCTATGTTCCGGGTAATATTAACACGATGGATATTTGCATTCATTACAATTCATCATATGACGTTTTTTTGAACATTGGCAATTTCACTCTTATGCATGAAAATAGTAGTGGAGTTCCAAAAAAGACTTGTTTTGATGATAAATTTTTATCTGAAATTCCTGAATTCGGGACACCTCTTGGCAGTTATTCAAAACTCGTCAACAAAACAATTCCTTTAAGACTTGGTTTGTTCAATGTTTCTTACTTTGTTAATATGACTGTTCCTTCTGATGCTGTGAGTGTTGTAGACGTTAGTGGGAGCATGTGTGATTGTTCAAACACTAACTTTTTCTGCAGATATGATCAATCGCTTTGTGAAAATCCTGCTTGGTGTGGAACCGGATCGGTTTGCAATGGGGGAATTTATGAGGCAAAAAACGCTACAAAAGTTTTTATCGACATTGTTTTGAATACTACTGGAAATAGAGTCTCCCTCGTTGCTTATAACAACACCGCTCCAAATCAGTCGTATTACCCTCTTTCAAGCAATAATGTCTCTCTTAAATCAAAAATAGATACCTGGAAAGCAGTAGGTGGAACATGTATATGTTGCGGAATAAATAAGGCTCATACTGAACTGTCAAATAATTCAAATTCAAGTAGGTTTAGATCTATCGTCGTGATGAGTGACGGGGATCCAAATAGAGAGTGTGACGGTCCTGGCCAGCAACCCAATAGTGGCGATTGGGATGGTGATGGCCTAAACGACACTGCAAGAGATGATGCTATTCTTGCAGCATGTCAGGCTTACAACAATTCTGGAATAAAGGTCTATGCAATAGGATTTGGACCTGCCGCAAATATGACTGTTATGTCTAGAATCGCATCCTGCGGCCATGGAAATTCCTATTCTGGTGGAATTAATAATATAACCTATCTTTATCAACAAGTTGCTCAAGATCTTTTAGTTGCGTCGTATCAAGAACAGACGGTTACAGGTACTGCTAGTGCATCAACAAAACTATTTCCAGATTCATATATACACATTAATTATCAGCTTAACCCTCCTTATGGACTTCTTGTTTCAAGCGAATCAAGCAATTTTTCAAACAATATTTCTCAGGGAAGCTTCAACATTCCAAGCGACAGTGTTCCTTATGAAGCAAGGGTTGTTTCTTATTCTGGAGCTAAATGGTCTAGTAAAGCCGAAGTCTATAATGAAATTAGTTCTTCGTGGACAAGTATTTTTAATCTTGGAGATTATGGCTTAAACTTTACGGATCTTGGAGACCCTTATTTTATCAATATTCCTAAAGACAAGTTAGTTTATGGGAATAATACAGTCAAGATTCAAACTGGATTGTCTCCAGGAAATCTTTCTGGAGGTTCCCCCTACAACAAAGTTATTTACAGTGTTGTGAAGAATCTTTCGGCTTACTCAAACATAACTACATATGCTGAAGGGTGCACATGGAATTTGGAATTTGAAGACGGAAGCATATCTGACATCAAAGTGCCTTCTAATTACGCCGGAACAAATTCATGTAGTTACAAATCCTCAAATATTTCCTATGACAACAGAGATGCTATTCAGATAGCCATTTATGACTTACTATCTGAATTAGACTTAAATTCAAACGGGAAAATAGAGTCAAAATTCACTGAAAGCGATTTATCTCTTGATACAACAGAAATAGAGGGAATTCCATTCACATGGGAATCAGAGGTGCAGGTAAGGGCGTGGAGATGAACCTTTTGAAAAGGTTCCCAAACTAGAACTTTGCCAGTGAACCTTTAGAAAGTGGTTTCCAAAAACGAACTGAACTTTTAGAAAAAGGTTTCCAAAACACAAAATAAAACTCAAAATGAAAAACAAAAAAACAAATATCTTATTTGTGTGCAAATATAACCGATTTAGGAGCAAGATTGCTGAAGCTTATTTCAATAAAATAAACAAAAACAAGTTAGTTAGTGTTAAAAGTGCCGGTATTATTCGGGGAAACCCTGTAAGTAAGGACATTATTGCTGTAGCTAAGGCATTGGGTATAGTTGTCAAAGGTAATCCTAAAACAATTAGCTCCAAAGTGCTCTCAAAAACAGATTTAATAGTTATTGTTGCTGATGATGATGTTCCCCATAGTTTTTTTACTCATGAGGGCAAGTATATCCAAAAAGTTATACATTGGAAAATAAAAGATTCTAGGTCTGACAATAAAACTTTAGTAACAAGCATAATCAAGCAAATAAAGTATAATGTTGAAATATTGGTCAACCAGTTAAGATGAAAATAAATAACAGAGAAAAAAGTCAAAGATTTTTTTGCCCTTCGTTTTTTCCAAAAACGAGAAAGGCACAGCTTTTCACAGTATTGGCAATATTGCTTCTTTTCCTCATGTTTTTTTCATTTGAGATATTTTCAATGATAAGAGAAAGGCAGGCTATTACGACAAGAGTTGCGACAATGGACAGTTTTCTTAAGTCAATAGAAGACAATCTCGAGAGGCAGATGTATATAGCTGGTTTTAGAATTATTTTTCTTGCAGAATCCCACATAACCTCTACAGGAAGTTATATTAATGTCAACGATTTCTTCAACGAAGCGTTTTTTAATGGAACTGTGTATGGTCAGCCAAATCAGTCAATTCTCCAAGGAGCAACTTATTCTGATTTTATTTCATCTATAAATAATAAGGCGAACAGGATTAGTGTTAACGTAACACTTTACAATTCTACAATAACTATCTCACAGGATGATCCGTGGAATGTAAAATTCACTTTAACTTCTAATCTAACTATGGAAGACAACAGACAGCTCGCTCGATGGCAGAAACAACAGATTATAACTGCGTACATTCCAGTTCAAGGATTTGTAGATCCTTTATTTACTGTTGAGAGCCATGCAATAATTTCAAGAAAAATAAATAAAACGATATACGAGGGACAATATGTTTCTCCATCTGACGAACTCACGAATTTCACAGACCACGTAACTAAGGGGCTATACGCTGAAAATTCTGATGCTCCTAGTTTCCTTATGAAATTGGAAGGAAATTTATCTGGGGACGTTAATGGAATTGAATCTATTGTTTATATTCCTGACTTTACAACAAATGTACCGGGGTTTGTAAAAGAAGATAAAAGCGTTGTAGATCATATTTACTTTTCAGAAGCGTGGCCCATACCTCAACAGATTGATGGTATGCCCACCTCATGGTTCTGGATAGATGAAGACCATAGAATAAGGTATGGTTTACCGAAGAAGAAATAAATTGGTATGGAAGAAAACATTTAAATACTAAAATTCCATAATTAAAGTGTAAGAGGATCATGTAGTTTCGTTACACGAACTAATTGATAATGGAACTGGAGTGTTCCATTAACACCGATGTTTACACATCAATGAAAGGAGGTTGATAATGAACCTTTAAAAAAGGTTCCCAAAAAAGATGATAAAATATAAAAAGGGACAGGCCGCTATGGAGTTCCTTATGACGTATGGTTGGGCTATTCTTGCTGCAATCATTGTTGTAGGAGTTTTATGGTATCTTATAGGAAACCCTTCTAATCTTGCAGGAACACAAATTCAATTAAGTGCGCCTTTTAGTAGTGGGACGGCGGTTAATTTGAGTACGAGCACAGTTTATCTCGAATTTAGAAATGGTGCTGCTGACTATATCAACGTTACTTATATTAACGTTTCCAATAGTTGTGGTGTTGGCTATAATCCTGAAATTAGGGTACCTGTTGGAGCTTTACAAAACTTTTCAATAGCTTGTGTCTCGACCTCAGGTAGTAGATTTTCTGGAAATCTTGTAATTTATTATAAGACCGGAGATGGAACAGTAGTTCAACAGGCGACTGGAACTATTAACGGAAAGGTTCCTTAATTTTATTTTTATTTTTTATATTTCTTATTCTTGTTCTTATTTTTGTTCTTTATCTCTTACTTGGAAGTTTATGAGAAGATATATAACGAATAAGGTAGTCTAATTGATATGAATAAAACTTCGGATGGCAGAATAATTGATAAAAGAGTGGTAATAGATAGGACAATTCTAAAGAAACTAATTTTAGAAATTAAAGAAAAAAAGAAATTAACATGGAAAGAATTTGCCTATTCTTTGGGGATTGTTGAACACACACTTAAACATGATTGGATTAACAAAGGAAATACAATACCCCAGTCTATTTTTAAGATATTATTAAAAATGGCGAATAAGAATACAAAAAGCTTTGAAGATATCATAAAAATAAGAGAACCTTTTTGGGGACAAAAACTAAACAAAAATTTTAAGATAATTAAGTTGCCAAGTATCAAAACAAAAGAATTTGCTGAGTTTTATGGGATCATGTTAGGGGACGGGTGCATTACCTCAAATTTAAAAGGCTTTATTATTACAGGAGATAAAATCTTTGAAAATGACTACTATCATAAATATTTATCCAATTTGATATATGGTTTGTTTGGTAATAGGCCTAAAATTATTGAGTCCCAAAATGAGAGGGTTATAAGGGCGATTTTTTATAGCAAAAAAGCATGCAAATTCATTGAAGAAAAAGGTTTCCCAAAAGGGCTCAAATCTTCTGGGAAGTTAGAAATACCTAAATTTATTGCAAAAGACAAGTTTTTGCTATCTTATTGTATAAGAGGCATAATGGATACTGATGGCAGTTTAGCTTCGCATCCACACTCAAAAATTATGATACATTTGTCAATACCTAATAAAGACCTTAGGAGTTCTGTTTTAGAGGGTTTAAGAAAACTTGACATAGAACCTGGTGAGTTTAGTAAAGGAATAATGCTATATGGATCAAATAAAATTGCTGACTTTAAACGTAAGATTGGCTTTTCAAACTATAAGAATATATTAAAGTATAATAAATTTATAGAAACAGGAAAAGTCCCAAACTTTCAGGAAACAGAAATGTTTTTAAGAGGTAAATAGTTTTTCCAATCAAGGTCTCATAAGCTAGCGGTAAACTGACTCGTTTACACCGAGTATTCCGAGGTTCAACTCCTCGTGGGACCATATAAAATAATTGATAATTATGTTTACACCGAGGACTCGGCAGTTCGATCCTGCTTAGGATCATTTAAGTTCTGAGTGCGGGCATAGGTTTAAGAATAGGATTCTTATAAATAAAAAATGGCAAATTTTGATTATGAAGCTAGTTATGAGGGGAAGTGGATGGGCGTGAATCTTAGCGGAGACATTGTAAATTCTATTGAAAAAGCTAGAACGAGTGATTTGATTCAGCTCCAAGATTATGATAAACCCGGTTATGATAAAGTGTATAGGGTGACTCTAAATGACTCAGATATTGTTCTTTTTGCATTGAAAAGCAATCCTGCAAAAGTAGAAGGTACTGAAAGAGTTAGAATCCATTTTTCAGGGCTTGAAGAAAGCATCTTGAAAGTAAAAAATGAATTAATCAAAGGTGTTAAGAATCTTTCGTTAAAATAAGTGTTTATCGCAAAATCTTTTAAACTCTGGTTTTTCTCTTCATGTATGGATTTGAAAGGATTAAGTGGACTAAGTGATGAGGCATTAATACACCACGCCAAAACTAATGGGAGTTATAATCAAGTAATGGACGAAATTTATACAAGATATTCTCGTTTAATTGTAAATGTTGGAAAAAGGATGGGTTTTGATCAAGAAGCGTGTAAAGATTTGGTTCAAGAAACAATGATGAAATTTCTCAAGAGTTACGCGAACTTTGATCCGTCCAGAGCCAAACTAGGAACGTACCTCTATAGAGTAGCCACTAACGAAGCCATTGATGTAATAAGAAAGAATAGGGAAGATGCAACTGAAGACGAATTTTTATATCTTAGTCAGACAGATTTTACCGATAGAATTGCAGATAACCCGGGAAAGAATGTTGGAAAATATTCTTTGTCAAGACTTGAGAAGGCCTTAGAATCCCTTTCTGAAACCCATCGCCATATTATTGAGGACTATTATTACAGGGGGATTAGATCTCCAGAAATCGCTGAACAGTATGGAGTGAATCCATCGACGCTTAGAGGGCGACTTAGATCAGCTTTGTTTAGACTTAAAAAAGAGATGTCTGAATAGGAATAACCTTTTAATGCTCCTGTCTATGCTCAGTAACATTTAAAAGCATAAGTTTCCATTTTTCACTATGAGAGCAGACGATAAAAATTCTAAGGAAAAAAGCCAGTCGAAAGATGATTCTCACCAGGAAATACCTGGAATGCAACTTGAGAAATATTCTAATCAGAAACCTATAATACCTGAAGGAACTGAAAAAATCCAGGAAGAGATGAACAAAACCAAGAAGGAACTAGAGAGGCTTAAGGGTTTTATATTGAAGAAATATCCTTTTACACAGACTTTGAGTATACTTCCTCCCCAGGCAATGAAATTCTTTATTGAGGAAGAAGAGATTCCCAAAGAAACTGAGAAGTACATTCAGCTTTTATGGATAATTCCTGAAGATCAATTTAAGAACATTCCTAAGATAAAAACAGAAGTAATAAAAGAGATTGAAAAGACCCAGGAAAAATTGAAGCAAAAGATATGGCTTCAGATAAAAACTCCTGTAGATATATGGGAGACTTGTTTTGACAGCAAGTTTGAAATGGTAAGTGCTATCTCAATGTCAATGCCCCTTTATGATCAAGGATTGCTTGCAGCGTTGAGGGTTGCCGAGATTCATAAATCAATGGTTCTTCAGAAATTTGATAAGTATGTTGTTTCCTATGTTTTAGGTGGTAGTTTGGTTAGGGGTGATGCAGTAAAAACTTCTGATGTTGATGCGTTCATTATTATTAACGATACTGACGTTAAGAGAATGCAAAGAATAGAGTTAATAGAGAGGCTTAGAGGAATAATATATGAATATATCCCCAAGGCAACCGCTCTTGCAGGAGTTAAGCAGAATATGCTAAATGTTCAGGTTTACATATTGACTGATTTTTGGCAATCTGTAAAGGATGCTAACCCAATTATATTCACCTTCATAAGGGATGGAGTTCCACTTTACGACAGACACACATTCATGCCGTGGAAGGCTTTGTTGAAGATGGGTAAGCTAAAGCCTTCTCCTGAAGCAATTGATATGTTTATGTCTATGGGAGATAATACCGTCAAGAGAGCTAAGAGGGCATTACTTGATATTTTGCTTGGTGATATTTATTGGAGCGTTATAACCCCTAGCCAGGCTTTGCTTATGCTTTATGGTCTGCCACCTCCAACAACAAAAGAAACATTCAAGGAGATGAAGAGAATATTTGTAGATAAAGAAAAGATTCTTGAGCCTAAATACATAAAGATTCTGGAAGAAATAACCATAAAATATTACAAAGGTTATGAGCATGAGAAGATAAAGGAAGTTTCTGGAAAAGAAATTGACAAATTGCTTAAAGATACTGAAGATTACATAAAAAGATTGAAAGAGCTGCGAGTTCAGATAGAAAAAAAAGCGCAGCAAAGGACAATAGACCAAGTTTACGATGATTTGTTCAACCTTCTAAAGACTATTATTGGAAATAGATCCCAAGAATTAATTGTCCAGGATTTTGAAAAAGATTTTGTCAAGAAGGGGCACTTTACCCAACAGCATTTAAGGATTTTGAAAGATGTCTTAAATGCCAAGCTCGAGTCAAAAAAAGGTAAGCTTACGCTTCATAAGGCAGATGAAGCTAGGAAAAATGCCATAGTCCTTGTAAATAGTCTTATTGAATATTCCCAGAGAAAAGAACTGATTGCATTTGATAAAGGGAGAATGAGAATAAAACACGAGCATAAAATTTATGAGTTGTTAAATGTTGATGGAAAAACATTCTTATTCATCGATAAAGACATAAAGAAAGTTACGGATAAGCTTGAAGAGGCTAATATGAATGAAGTTAATGAAGCCATTGATAAGCAAAAAGAGAAAAAGAGCTTCGAGATAAATCCAAGAGTCTTTGAGGTTTTGAAGAAAGAACTCGGGGATTTTGAGATTATTCTTTAAATAATATGGGAATATCGCAATTTTAAGAAATAAGGTGCCCGTATTCGCTTTTGATTTTGTCTAATTCTTTTTGGCGTATAGAAATGTAGTTTGGTAGAATCGCTGAAAAGATATCTTTTTGAAGCGATTCTATGTTTCGCTTAACGGCCTGGCTTCTCAAATAATCAAGGTTTTCAGGTAACTCGGCACCGTAACCAGTAAGTAACCCCACCCTGCTTTCAAAAAAATCTATGGTATCTGCTTCTTCTAGGTCTATACGAAGTTTATTGATTAATGTTTGAGCATTCATCTTTGCATAGAAGAGGTTCAATTTATAAATCTTTTCATAAACCTTTTAGAAATCCTTATAAATTCTAGATTAATCATTCTTTTATGAATTTTAGGAGAGATCTCATAGGTTTGGTTGCAAGTGTTTCAATTGCATTTGGGAATTTTGGAGTCAGCTCCGCACAAGAGAGTATACTTCCACACATTGATTCAAGTACATTTCATTCTATTGTTGTAGATATCCCTATATCTGAATCAAGTCCAATAAGCCGAATAAGCGATTTTATTTTTGACAATTACATTAGTGACTGTGAAAAATCCAAAAAAATCTTAGCTATAAATTCTAAGGATACCACTTATGATTGTCAGGATTCTATATCACAAATTAAGATCATCGAGGCAGAGAATCTTTTTGATGATGATTTATTAAGGCTTCTTGTTGCCCGCACATTTACGCTACCCTCGATTTCTCAAGCCCGGCAAAATTTCAATTATTCTGAGATTTGGCGATTAAAGGAGAACTATATAGAATCGTATGGGAAACTCAGAAGCAAGTATAATTTCTTAGATGATTCTTTTTTCCCAAGTGAGTTTTTGGATGGTTTTTGAGAAAAGACTAAAAACTCAGTTTAATATATTAGTTTTATGAGATACATTTTTATCTTGGGTCGAAATCCTGAACTGTCGAAGGCGGAGGTATTTTCTTATATTAAAAAATCCGGGAACAAAATCATTTCCTATAAAATTAACAGCAATTCAATACTGATTGAACTTGCAAAAGAGATAGATAAGAATTGCATTAAACATCTTGGAGGTGTTATCTCAATTGGAGAGGTTTTGTGTGATATTAATGAGAATCAGCTTGATGCTGTTGACGTTTACGGAGGGGTTGAAAATAACATCACTTATGCAATATGGAATTTTTCTGATGACCTTAATTATGATAAAGTTGTTTTGTATTTGAAGGCTAGGCTCAGAAGTGAAAAACTTAAAGCCTCCCAGAAGAATTTAAATGGGCTTATGAAAATGCAGGATGGAAAAGATATCCGCATTGTGCAAGGACTTGTGGATGAAGAGTATTTTGTTTTTGATGATTTATTTGGAAAGGTAATTCAGAGAAGCAATTATGAAGATATAGAGGAAAGGGATATGAAAAAGCCATCTAGAAGAGAGGCACTTTCAATTTCTCCGAGATTAGCTAAGATAATGATAAATCTTTCCCAAGTCAATGAAGGCGAAACGCTTCTAGACCCTTTTTGTGGGGTTGGAGTGATCTTGCAAGAGGCTTTGATTCAGAACATTAAGGTTATTGGAATTGACAGAGACAGCGAGGCTATAAGGGGTGCAAACGAAAATCTTAAGTGGGGGAAATTCAGGAAAGAAAACTATTTTTTGATCAATTGGGATTCAAGAAAACAAAGAGTGCCTCGAGCGAGGGTAATTGTCTCAGAGCCCGACTTAGGCAGAGTTTTGAAGAAAGTTCCTATGAGAGGAGAAGCTCTTTCAACTCTAAGATATTATGAAGATCTTGTAATAGACGTAATAAATAATCTTCAAAGGTCTGTAACAGGAAAAATAGTTCTTACTGCCCCTTTAATAAGGACAATGAAGGGGAGAGTTTCTTGCAATGTTGAGAGAATTGCCGATGAAACCGGATTAAGGGTTTGTGAAGGTTTTCCAATAAAAGATTTCAGAGAAAGTCAGATTGTTGGGAGAGAAATTGTTGTTTACGACAGTGGATAATCAACATTGTTAATGATAATAAATATGAAAAACTTGTCATTTGATTTACAGTTTAATTTAACAATATTATTCTTATTTTTTCCATAAAAACCTTTAAAACACTACATTCTTCAGAATTTTATGGGAAAATTGATAAATGGAAGAAAAAGCAATAGAAGAATAAGCGATAAAAGAATTCGGTTGATGAAGGATATAAGATTAAAGATGAAAATGCCTTTGAGGAAAATAGCGTCGAGATTAAGGACAAGTTATCAAACTGTCAAAATTTACACTGAATATGATTCAGTATCAAAGTATCAGCAAAAAATGGCTAAAAATAATGGTTTTGAGTCGGCTTCAGATTATCAAAATCACCTTGCTAAAGAGAGAGGTTATGCTTCTTATCACGATCTTAGAGTTTCAAGATTACAAGAGAGAGGATTCGGCAGCTATCTTGATTATCAGAATCATAGGGCCAAAGAGTGTGGTTTTGATTCATGGGCAGACTATTTATGGCACTGGAAGAGGTCATGATAAGCTTTATAAATGATTTTTTGTAAGATGTATAATGGTTAATGGCAAGGTTGTTCGATTCAGAAAAGAAAAATCAGAGATTTTTCATCGTTCGAAATTTCAGTTTCAAACAAGGGAAATAAAAGAAAATGAATGGTAAAGTAATTCAATTCAGAAGGGGAAGAAAGACAGTCACAGAAAGGCATTTTCTTATAGAAATAGAAGGGGCAGTGTCTAGGAAAGACGCCGAGAAATATGTAGGCAAGGATGTGTCTTGGAAGAGTCCTGCAGGGAAGATCATAAAGGGGAAGGTTTCTGCTCCTCATGGAAATAAAGGTGTTGTTAGAGTTATTTTTGAAAGAGGATTGCCTGGACAGGCTGTGACTACAAGCGTCGAAATTAAAACTCCGTCGCCAGCATCGTCTAACAAATCAAATGACGCAAAGGTGGAGGTAAGATGATTATTCTTGAGGGGGAAACAATCCATGGAGCATTTGCCAAAGAAGTGGGAAAAGAAAGAGGGCAAGTTTTTGAAGAAGACGGTCGTTATGGAATGAAACTTGTTTCTGAGAGAGGCTCATTATCTACCCAATTAGTTAGCGGAAAAGATTTATGGCAAATAGCTTTGGACAGAAGATATTCCGTTTTCGGTGTTGCTGTAAAAGATTTTGAGATTATAGGTCCCTTTAAATATTTAAATTTAGTGGCTAATCGTTAAAATGGCATTAACATTACAAAGAAATGAATTAGGTTTGGCTTATTTTGGTCAAGATACAATAAGATTTTATTTTGAGAAAGGGTGTAAAGAGGTAGTTGATGATGAACTTCATAAATTTGGAGAGTATTCTTCATTAAGGGCCGAGGGAGATGGAAGATATAAAGTAATCCCTAATGATGCAAAACATCATCTTGTTATGATAGACCTTTCCCGAGGAGTAGTTGTTTTTCATTATACCGCTCCGGATGGAAGAGACCAAATTGAAGATAAGATCGAGATGTTTAAGACTTCTCTTTCTAAGAGATTGGAGGTTATTCAAGATTAATATGGCATTAAGAAAAGCAAGTTCGTATTCAAAGAGAACCGTTGTTGCGTATACAAGAATTAGTAAGAAAAAGAGTAAATCGTACATAAAAACAGTGCCTCCCCAGAAGATTGTAAAGTTTAGCATGGGGAATCAGAATCTTTATGATGGAAAAAAACTTCCTCTTCTATTGACAATGGTTTCAGAGGAGAATGTTCAGATAAGGCATAACGCTCTTGAATCGTGCAGACAGTTTTTGAATAAAGTTTTAGATAACAATTGTGCAGGAGCTTATTTTTTCAAGGTTGTGCCTTTTCCCCACCATATACAAAGAGAGAACAAAATGTTGACCGGGGCTGGAGCTGATAGAATGCAGACTGGTATGCAGCTTTCATTCGGCAGGGCTGTTGGGAAGGCAGCCATTCTAAAACCAGGAAGCAAGATATTTTATGTGGCTGTTTCAACACCTAAAGCGGTGAGCGTTGTGAGAAAAGCTTTCCAGCAGTTAAGATCTAAAATGCCTGGAAGAACAAGAGTTGTTTATGAAGAGATAAAATAACTCGTTCTAATTATCGAGAAGCGGACAATAGATCCAGCTGAATACCCATTTCTGAAGCGATTTTATTAAGTGATGAGGTAATAATTCTGGCCCGTCTGTTATGCCCTAGAGGAGGTTGCACAACCTCTATCTTTGGATTATCTAAACCATATAACAGTTTCGTTTTTGGAGTTATAACCATTCCCATAAAAGCTGGATCGGCTGAAATTTGTTCGTCATAGCCTGTGATATCCTGTTCTGAAAAATGATCAGCGTAATAGATTCCGTATCTTTCTATTGTCCTTGGAGTGTGTGTATGGAATTTAACAAAACCGTATGAAGGCTGTCTTTTAAAGAACTCATTTACAATTCTTACTCTCTGAGGCTGGGCTTTAACATGCCCCTCGTTACCTATTCCAGTCATAAAAATGGCGTCAACAGGACATTCAAACTCATTCCTTCTATACAATAGAACTCCGTTTGATTCTTGATTGATTAGAGACAGTCCTTCTAGTCTCCTATTCAAGTCTTTTGGCAAGAGTATTCTACGTGACATCTTTAGGCTCCAAGATATGTTTTGAACTAGATAGTTTATTTATGGCAACAGAGGTTATTCCACCTAAAGCAGCAGATATCATATCTTTTTCATCAAAGACTCCAGGATAAGCACCGTATTTCTGAAAGATTTCTGCACCAATACCTAATGAAGCAGTAAATGCAGGCATAATATAATTTGATACAAAATGGAATTCTTTTGGAGCTACTTTTTTCCAGAAATAATCAGCTATGCAAGCTATTGTAACCACAGGCAAAAATGAGCCTGAATTGTATTTTATGATTCCAGGATCAATTCCACTATGATTATTAAATCTTATAAATGAATCTGCTATTAAGGATCCACTTCCAAGTATAGCACTTAAGTTTCTCATAATAAACTATTATAGGCACTCTTTTTAAGCTTTACTATTTGTACCTATTACCAAGTGGTTACAATCGAAAGCTTTAAATACTAGTTACGCATATGGAAATTATACAATTTGAGTTAAAACAAAATGATAAACTTAAAAAGAACAATATTTGTAGGGGCATTTGCTCTAGGAGCTACTGGATGCGGCTTAGAAGTTAATAACTCTAGAGGATCTGCTGTTGTAACAGGAATAGAGGAAGATGCTGTTGTAGTTCAACCTTTAAATGGATCTGAACAATACAGAATTTGGTCTTTAATGACAAATGATTATCAAGTAGGGGATACTATAAATCCAAATTATCTTACTGAAGGTAAACAAATACCGATAAAAGGAGGTAATTAATAAAACAAAAATGCCAGACAAAGACGGTCAACCAACAAAAGAAGAAGTCAGAGAAGTGGCTTTAAAAAACTTAAAATCGGCGCTCGGTGATCTTGCTGTTGCTTACCAGGTTCAAATCTCTGAATCTTATGGCAAAGCTGGTGGAGATGCTGTTTATAACCATTTATATACTAAGGCTAGAGGATCTGAAGAAGGAAATGCTTTAACGAATAAAATTCTTAGAGATAACTCGGGAGGATTAAGATATGGTGGAAGCGTTTCTGAAGCACAGATTATAAGCTCAGCTTATAGTACAATTAAGAACTCTCTTGGACTTGTTAAGGTTTCAGATGTTATGCAATTACTTGGCTCTAAGGAAAAGATAGATCCTAAGTACAAAGATGCGTACATGAGTGATTTACTTGGAGAAAATGCTGATGAACAGCTAAAACAAATTGGACAAATGGTTATGCAAACTTATATGGGCTCACGTACTGACGCTAAAGTTGGAGAAGCTTTCGCCATGAATTCAAGAGCGGGAGTAGGTCAATTAGAGCAAATCTTGAAACCTGCTGAGAAACCCAAGAAATAATTTTTTATTTTTAACTTTTAAATTTTATTTATAATTTTAATAAACTTTTTAACAATAACATGGAAAAACCAGATGTTAATTACGAACTCAGTCAGTATGATAATCCAGCTTTAGCAAGAGCTGTGTGGAATGAGAATATAGGCTCGCTTTCGTCAAAGGGTCTTATTGCTAGAGCCTATGTTTTATTAGCTATTAATAGTAAGGCTAGGGATTTAGATATTTCTTTAAACCTTTTAGAATGCTCTTTATCAACCGAAGGTCCATTAGGATTTTCTCTTGATTCCCAGAGCTCTAATAGTGATTGGGCTGATTTTTATGATCTAAGTGAAAATGGTGTTACTATCTTTACATCAAAATCGGAGACAAGGCCAAGATCATTGAGAAAAAGTAGATAATTTTCACTTAGAATCAATTATATCTCTAACAAGCTTTGCCATTACTTCGATAAATTCTTTGGCTCTATCTTCCCACTTCTCAAGATCTATGCCTTTGAGATCTTTTCTTTCTCCGTGTGCAATTTGCTTTTGGAGAGTAAGAATATCTCGGTACCATATAACATAATCAACTTTTAACTTCCCTTTTTCTACAAAATTTTCTCTTAAATCGGCTGCCAGATGTTCTGGAGAAGGAGGAAGAACATTTACAGCTATTAAGGCGGCATGCCCGGCGTCAACCATTGCCCAATAAATACCGTCTATGACTGCAAACTTAGCGTTTCGGCTTCTGGCGAGATTTAATGGTGCTCTTTGGAGTGAGACGTATATTGCTTCGGGAGAAGGGCGTATCTTGCCCGCGAGAAGTAGGAACTTCAAAGGTTCGAAGAATCCTCCTTTGTCTATCATTGCTTCACCGTATCTTAAAACATTTATGACAACCGGATCTCCCCTCATAAGGTCTTCCCACCATGTGGTTAGTTTTACTGTATTTATATGGAGGCTTTGTTTGTAGGGATTTGCTCTAAGAATTTTCTCGAGTTCTTCCCTATACCATCCAATAATCTCTTGGTCCCATTTTACAACAACATCGTCTATAATCATCACAATGTCTATATCTGAGCCTACAACAGCTGTTTGTTTGGCTGTAGACCCAAAAAGAACTATCGATTTTATTATCTTATCAAATTTCTGATAAACTTTTATGGCAAAATCCATTGCAATGTCGTGTTCAGACTTAAGATGAAGACTGGGAACTTCTTTAGGAGTTATATTCTTTGATGATGAACTTGACGAGCTAGATTTGTGCCTCTTTTTCTTTGCCATATTACTTGAATACCATATAATGGAGTATATAGTTTTTAAATTTGTTTATTTTATTCTTTTGATTTTTCCCATAGTTCAAGGAAAAAATTCTTCATTTCGTTTGAAAATATCTCGCTAGTCACTCGTATGGCGATTGGATTCTCCCCCCATGACAGGATAATCATGTTATCTCTAAATATTGTGATGCCCTGAGGAAGGTTAAAATTAGTGAATCTTATCTTAACTTTTGTGTGTTTTTCCTTTTTATAGTAAGATATGTTCTTGAGTATTCTTACATCAAGTTTCCTTTCTTTTCTCCTAAGAGTAATATTTCTGAAGAACGTGTTGGCATTCTCGCCTTTATTTTCTTCATTTATCGAAAATACCATGTAAAGTTCCTTGGGTTTTGAGTTGTTTATTAAGTCTGTAAGAAGGGAGAAGACAGCTTTTTGTCCCTCATAAACCTCAACCTGCTGCTTGTTTGTCTTAGAAGATTTTTGAATGAGTAGAGGTATCATTTCGTTTAGCTTTTTTCTTTTTTCATCTATATCATTTAAGAGAAATTGAGGGTGGCTGGCCTGGAAGTACTTCACCTTTCCTTTTATTACATATGAAACAAGGCCCTTCTCTATTAACCTATTAAGGACTTCGTATATCTTTGAAGAGGGGATGTTAGTTTTATTTATAATTTCCCCAACTTTGGAAGTTCCGAGTTCGAGCAAAGCTATGTAGCATACGCTTTCCCGTTTGCTTAGGCCTATATTTTCAAGATCCATTTCTCTCTCCATGTGTTTATCTATTGATAGCAATATAAAAATCTTTCTATGGCTACTCCCTCTAGGGGTAGGTAGTTTTAATATAAACTATCCTATTTGAACAGATATGAAAACTAAAACAATAAACAAGGTCGCCCTATTAGTTATAAAAAATAAGAGCCTGTTGGCGGTTTACAAACCAGACATAAGGTTTTACATAACACCTGGCGGGAAGATAGATAAACATGAAAGTGACAAAGAATGCGCCAAGAGAGAAATATATGAGGAGCTAGGATGCACCCCTTTTAATCTAAAGTACTTTAAAACATTCAAGGGCATAAATATAGATGGAAGAAAGATAGTACTAAAGTGTTATTTCTGTAAATTAAAAGGTAAAATAAAGATGAATAGAGAAGTGACGGAACACGTATGGATCAATTCCACTAATAAAAACAATCTTCCAATCGCTCCTTTGCTTAGAAGCAGAATATTTGTTGAGTTAAAAACTAAGGAATTAATAAAATGACAAAACATAGAAAGGTCACAGGGATAATAGATAGAGTAAAAGAACATAATTTCACAAAAGAGCTAAAAGATTATGAATATGAAGCAAAGTTTGATATAGAAAATGATAATGCTTCTTTACTCGATTGTTTGAAATCTGTAAGAAAATCCTTCTCTTCTAACCTGGACTATGTTGTATGTAGCTTTAGAAATGGTGATAAGATTAAAATGAATGTTGACTTCTTTATAGACGGTGATCGAGAATATTCTTATTTTAAGTATAAGGGTGCTAATATGTTAAAGGTAAAAAATCATAATCTAATAAAAAACAATTCGTTTACTATTTTTAAAAATAAAGAATCGCTTTTAATAGAGAAAGAAGATTTTGAGAATAAACTAACTGGGTTTAGAGTTCGTTTTAAAAAACACAATTTCAAAATAAAGCCAAAAAAATACATTCTTGACATAATAAATAGCGATAAAATACTTAGGGCTGGCAGTATGATGAAAGAAAGAGTAAAGGATTTTGTTGTTGACCTCAGATATGGCAGGATTTATTCGATTTCTGTATCATTCTGCGTATGCCAAAATAGAATTCAGAAACAGCTGGAGATTGAATACTCCGGATTTCTAAGAAATTTAGATGAGTCTAGAGTATCCATCAAAAAAAGAGAGGGACAAAGTGAGACGGAGATTATTGAATGTATATCAAGAATTTCAAAAATAATTGTCAGTAATTGTAACTTAAAGCTAAAGCCTAGCTGTGAAAGGAAACTGGATTTTGTTAAATTAACAAATAAACCATCGGATGTGGTAGGTAGGAAGGTAATATTTATTTCAGGACCACACGGGTCAGGGAAATCAACACTTCTTAAGAATATTATAGAAAAATATCCTGAACTAATAATAGAAAATGATATAGACATAAATTTTGCCGAACAAATTCCATCAATAAACAAACTATCTAATTTCCAGAGAAGTCTAATAAGACTTGTTTATAGAAAATTTAGAGAGCTTTATGCATTTAAAATGTCTGGGCTTTATGGGGGGAAGATAATATTGACTGACAGGTCAATCTATGATTCCTTAGCATATATTAATACTTATAGAAAGCTTAAATGGATATCTGAACGTGAATACTCAAAGCTTATCTCTATGTTTAAAGATCTAGATAATCTTCCAAAAACAATAATTCTTAACCCTTCTGTGGAAGTTATTAAAAAACGTTTAAATAAAAGAAGAAACATTGGGAATAGAAGAACTAGAGATGTTTTATTCAAAAAAGAAGATTCTGACTTGTTCATAGAGTTGTTACATAATGAATTTGAGAAGCTTAAAGGCAAGTTAGGCATACTATACATAGAAGACAATTCTGACCTGGAAATTGAGAAAATATTGAATTGGATAGAAAGATAATCACTCCATTCCTTTTCCGCTCATTCTTGACCCTTGTCCAGCCTGACCTCTTGAACCTCCGAGTTCTGTTGGGAGTTGAGAGAACCCCGCTCCAAATGTTTCATAGTTTACTTGAGGTAGGAAATTTCCGTATCCTCCGAAATAGTTTTGAGTTAAACCTTGAGCCTGGTTCCAGTATGGTGCTGCATGACTTGAATACATTGAAGGGCCTACTTGTTCTAATGTTGTGTGGAATGGGGAGATCTTGTAATTGTTCCACCATGCTGATGCTTCTATAATTTTAGTCATGCCTTCTACGTCGACTCCTTTACTTTTGAGTTTCTCAAGCATCTCTTTAAGCGGAACGTTACCCATTCCCATAGGAAGCTCGGTGTGTTCTAATCCAAAATTATCTGAGAGATGTATGTGTTTAAGGAATGGAGCGAACTTCTCAACTTCTCTAACAATGTCCTTGTCTGTGTAACCTTGTGCCTTAAGCATATTTATGTGACCGACATCAACAGTTGCACCTATAACTTTTGAAGCGGCCTTTTTTGCATCGTTTTCTGAGAGTCCTAAGCCCCCCTCTTTTTGAGATTTCATCGCGTTCTCCATAAATTGTTTTCGGGAAGCTTTAACGAGTTTTTCTATATCTTCTCCTGTTGAAAGTGCAAAACCGGCAGGAGGATTTTCTATTACAAGTGTTGGAGTTGTGTCTTTGTATTTTTTATAAGCTTGGAAAGCGGCATTTCCAAAAGTCTTAGATGAATTCTGAATGGCAAAATCCTCAATAGAAACAAAAGTTCTTGGAGTTACTGCCCTGTTGTCTTTGAGGTTCAACATTAAGTCACCTATTGCCCGAGATCTTCCTGACGGTGATTTGTCTTGTTCCAGCATTTGTTTGAATCTTCCTGATATTTGCTCAAGAACTTTTCTTTGATTCCCATCTCCAAGCTCATATGCCTTACTAAACTTTGTTGATATCTGCTGGTAGACGTCGTCTATGTAGGCATCAATTGTCCTTACTTTATTGTACGCTTCAGCTTGTTCTGGAAATTTTGCAATGGTCTTTAGGTTTATTTTACCGCTATTAAGGTCGTCATAAACATGTTTGATAAGGATTTCATTTTTGCTTAGTAATTCATCAGCCCTTTCTTTATTGAACAAAAGTTGGTCTATTTCGTTTTCCCATTGGGTTCTATTTAAACTTTGAAGCCTTCTCTCAGGGGTAAGAAATTGACCCTGGCTTAACGGAACATCATTGTAATCTCTATTTTCATCAATTTGTTTAATATTTATTTCTCCTCTTTCTAGTCTAGCTCTGACTTCTGGTTTAAGTTCTTTCATATCTGGAGAGTATTGAATATCTCCTTCTAGGGGAGTGAGCCTTCCGGTGTTTCTGTCAACTGCAATTAATTTCCTAGCTCTTTCACCCTCTTTTCTTTTTGATGGGGCGATGAGTTCTGAACCGGGAATACCTTCTGCCGAATGAAAATTTATTGTCACATTTCCCTTGGAGCTAAGATCGTGTCCTCTTAACAAGGTGTTAGCTACTTTTTTTTCCGCAAGCTCTCTGTTAGTTTCACTCCAGTTTCCTGAACGAGTATCAAAGCCGGCAACATCCATAACTGGACCATGAAGAGAGACTTCAACTCCAGTTAGTTTAGATAATCTATCTACCTCTTTGAAATACTGTTTAGGTATAGACTCTAGAATTTTGTTATCTATGGCTTCTATCTCAACTCTTTTTGTACCAGAAGCAAGTTTGTCAGATACCTCTTTTATTATGTTTATAGTATTTGGAAATGTTGTTTCTCCCAGCGTTCCGGTGGGAAAATAACTTGCTGTAGAATAAGGTTTGAAAGTTGAGGCTCCACCTTGATACATGCTATCTATTTTATAGTTTTGATTTTCACCCATTTTTTCCCTTCACAATTTTTGTCTTTTCTTTAAAGTCTAATGCTAAGCTATTAAATCTTCTCTCCAATATATCTATTTTTGCCTTGTTATTAAGCATATCGGATTGTATCTTGAATAAGAAAGTTATGATTAGTACTAAGAGTGCTTGCTCAATTGTTGACGAACCTCCAAAAATATACCATGAAACTAAGGTTACAGCTATTATGAAAAATATCCAAAACAGAATATCATATATATCTGGTTTCATTTTATAAATGACATTATCAAAAGGATAATAGCAAGTAACATTAATATCCAAAAAGCCACGTTTTTAGCACTTGTTCCTCCTTCATTCATATTCTTTATGGTAAAACTATTATTTTAAACTTTTCATAAAACGAATTCTTCGGTCAGGCTCCCGATTCTTTAAACTCGTACTTCACTTCTTGTTTCTTGAAAGGATCGTGCCTTCCTTCTTGACTTATATCTCTGTTTTTTGGAACTGTGTATGATTCAATTGTACGAGATGAAGAGAGTGAATTCCCTTGGTTAAACTCTGATGCCCCTCGCATCAAGGCAGTGTTATTGTTTTGAAATTGAGACCTTCCTTCAGTAATGTCTATCCTTCGAGCAATCATGCTGGCCTGGTTTGGCTGAGGGATATATTTTGGTCCCTCAGTTTCTGAAGGTTTTTCAGTAGAATATTTAAACGGGTCTGAATCTTCTAGTGTTTCTTTTCTTTTCTCTTCTTTCTCAGGTGGCTCATCTACTATCCAATTGTCAGAACCCATATTTCTTCTTTCGAGAGAAGGAGCGTCTGCCCATGACGCTCTCGCCCACCTGCTTTGAGACCTACTAGCTTCTAAATTCTGAAGCCTTTGAATCCTCATCTCCAATTCTGATTTTTCTATTGCTTCTGTTTCCGATTTTTTTCTCTTAAGGAGATCTGCTAGGTTATCAAAATCAATTTTTAGTTCAGAATTTGTTCTTTTGTTTCTTTTTGGGTTTTTGTTTTTAACTGAAAGGGATTTTTTCATAACTGGACAAGGAAAGTCAGATATATAAAATTTAGTATTTTATAGTTTCATCATTTAATTAAGTTTAAATAATACAAATTCCATCATACTATAGTTTAAAATGACAAAGGGGATGATGAAGGTTTTTGGATGGTTTATCTTCTTAGTTGGAGCAGTATTTATTGCAAACTCATTTTTTAGTTTGACTGATTATTTTTCTAGTAATATTGGCGCCTTTATCGGTCTTGCCCTTGAGGTCATTGGATTTTTCTTGATAATTGCTAAGTATCATGAAAACTGATACGAAACCATTCCGTGTGCTTTCTTATAAAGATCGAATAGCTTAAATGCGGTTTCTTCAGCTCTTTTTGCTGAGAGTCTCCTTAAATGTTCTTTTTCAATCCAGTTGTCTTTTTTAACTATTATTTCTTGCGTTGTCATAGATTTCTTTTTTTCAGAACTGCCATCACCTTTATCATAGTAACCTATTAACGCCAAGAAAGGATTTGATCCGTCACTTGATGGCTTTTTCTCTTCACTTAAATCCTTTTCTTCTAGGAATTCTTTTATCTCGGATTGCATGTGCTCGAGGCTCTCAGTCGTAACTCCTTCTGCAAGTGATAGAGCTTCGGTTAAATCTGATTTTTCGAGCTCTTTATTTAATTTATCTAATTCCTCATTATTCAAGGCATATCCCCTAAAAGTCATCTCTGCTTTTCCGCCAAAAACATAATGCTGCCCAGCTTTTTGAGGTATTCCCCTAAATCTAAAGTCTACTAAAACACAGGTATAATACTTTCTCTTGAGGGAATTTGTGAATTTTTCATTTGTGAAATCGGACGGCAAATCTCCTTCAAGTGACGCTTCCTTAGGCTTTAACTCTTGTTTCCCAATAAGAGTTAACTCTAAGATAAGAGTATTGAAAACATTGACCAGTGCAGGATCCCTTCCGAAGTCTTTAGGTTCAAGCTGCGATGCTGCCCTAAGATACGGTCTAGCCCATCTAGAATAAAGCTTTAATGCATTGACTTGACTTTTAAGATAGGTTTTCTCAAGCTCATACCTCTTTCTTAACTCTTGTTCAGAGGCTTTAACCCATATATTAAACTCTTCTATCCTTGGGGCGACAATTCTCTGAACCCTCTCATTAAGATCTAGTTTCTTTGCTTGGTCGGCGTTTTTAACAACCAAGAAGGCGTCAATTAAAGTCTGGAATCCTGCTTGGCTGAAAGCAAGTTGTTTAATGCTTGTTCCCCCCTTATTAATGTCCACTTTATCCATCCATATCTGTTTTAATGACAAAAGTGCAGCTTCTGCTCTTTCCTTTTTTGGAGATTTCAAATCGTTATATGATTGGAGCCTTATTTTGAAATCTTTGAGGTCATAAATCACATTCAAAACACTTCTTAACACGGTATTAACATCTGCAAGAATTTTTGCACCCTGTTGTTGCATGATTGTTGCTCTCTGACCGAGTTCTGCAAAGTGTCCTGATCCTGGAGATGAAGAAAAATTGTCTATTAATTTTTCGGGAGACATTCTGGATTCTTCCATTAGATCTAAGATGAAAAAGTAAACTGGTTCGAGCGTTTCAGAGCTTGAATCGTAAATGAGCTTATGCTCTGCTTCAGGAGCTCCTTTTTCCTTGTAATAAGGACTAATGTCTTTGATGATGTCAGCTATGCTTTTTATTTCACCCATATTAATTTCAAGTAATGAGTATTAAAAAAGGTTTGGATTAATCGATAAAAAGTGTTATCCCGAAATTATTTCATAAGGCTGTTCTAGATAGTCATATGAAATTAACAAAAAACAAGCTAACAGAGACTTTAAGAAAGCTAGCTGATGGAAAAACGGTTTATCAAGCAAGAAAAATTTCTCACACAAGTGTAAGCAGGGTTTATCAAGTGAAGGCTTGGATGTTGAGAAGATAGCTCGTAAATTGGAAGAAATATATCAAACAATATAGAGAGTCATACGAGTGAGTTACAAAATCCTTAAATACTAAATATTCTTTTAGATTCCATGGGATTATTTGGGAGAAGAAGAGATACGGTGATAGATCTCACTGAAGGTTATGAGATAGAGAGGAAAGGTCTTGCTAGTCTAAAGGCAAGACAAGGGCAGCAAAACATTCAATCTTCTCAAGCGACTTCCCCAACTTCATCAAGATACAGTTCTGGAGAGGGATTGTCCTTTCTCGGGGGACTAGCAAGTGCCACTCCTGCGACAACTGTAAATGAGGCTTTTGACTCGTCATTGAGTATTGAAGAAAGGAAAAAGAAGCTGGCCAGAAGACTCATGGAAATGACCGACAGAATTGAAGATTTGGGCAACCAGATATACCACCTTCAACAGAGAGTCGATCTTATTGAGAGGAAATCGAGCATTGGAAATTCCGATATGTTCAACTGAATAACACCTACTCCTCATTAAATTTATTAAGGTTTATTTCTTTAGCTTAAGTATGAAGAGAGGCTTGAAATACATCTCAATATTCTTTATAGTAGTGATTATATTCTTTCTCACTTTAAACATAAATCTTAAGTTAAATCCTACGGGAAATGTAATTGAAAGCCAAACTTCATTAGCAACTATAACAACCTCATACATTTATGCTAACGGGTTAGTTGCCAGTTATGATTCTAACGGAGAGGAAAAATTCTACATAAATGATCATTTAGGAAGTGGAAGTGTTGTTTTGGACGAGAATGGAAATAACATTGAAGAAGAAAGTTTATTATGACGCATTATCCCCTGGCCTGAGCATTCAGCCAATAGTTGATTATTTCAGGTCACAAGCGTCTAGAGCTTAAATTTATTAATCCTTAGCAATTATACAATTTATGCTGTTTAAAACGAAAGAGTTTATTCTAAGAGAACTAAAGAAGGAAGATATAGATTTGCTTTGGAAATGCTATGATGACAAGGGGATAGCTAAAAATATGGTTATGCCCATGAAAGAATCAGAATTTAAGAGAGAATTAATTGATTCTTTAAAGAAAAAACAAAAAGATAGAGATCAATTTATTATAGAGATTCATGGAAAAGCTGCCGGATTGATTAAGATACATGACATAATTCCTAAGCTAAAAGGTAGAACAACTTCTTGGCTTGGAAAGCATTATAGAGGCAAGGGCATTATGACGACCGCTAAGAAAATAGCTTTAAGTTATTGGTTTGAGAAATACAAATTAAAGAGAATTTATGCTTATGTTAGAGCGTTTAATATTGCTTCAATTAGGAGTTTAGAGAAGAGCGGTTATAAACGAGAGGGTATTTTAAGAAAGAATATCTTAAAAGAAGGAAAATATTATGATGATTATGTTTATGCTGTGGTGAAATAATATGATAAAAGACTTAGATAAAAAAATGCGGGCTTATGCTTTGAAGAATGCCTTAGCTTATAATGGAAAGGCTAATTCTGGAAGCGTTATTTCTGCATTATTCAATGAGGGTTTAAAGAAAGAGGAAGTCAAGGATGTTATTGGGAAAGTGAATAGTTTGGTTAAGGAGGTTAATTCTTTATCTTTAGAAGAGCAGCAGAAAGAATATGTTAAACTTCATGAAATCATAAGCGAGCGACATGGAAGAGAAGGTCTGCCTGAGCTTCCTGGAGCTAAGAAAGGCAAGGTTGTTCTGAGATTTGCTCCTTCGCCCTCTGGTCCGTTTCATATAGGGCACGCCGCAACAGCATGTATTTCCTATTTATTTGTAAAAGAGTATGGTGGAAAATTTTATGTAAGAATAGAAGATACTAATCCAGAGAATATTTATCCTCAAGCTTATAAGATGATTGAAGATGAATCTAAATGGCTTTTTGATGGAATTGCTAAAGTAATAATTCAGTCAGATAGAATGAAGATTTATTACGATCTTGCTGTAAAACTTATAAGCAAAAGGTCTGCATATGTTTGTACTTGTACCCAGGATGCCTTTAAGAATCATGTTGATGGAAAGAGTGAGTGTCCTTGCAGAGATCTTGGTGTTGATGAAAACATGAAGAGATGGAAAAAAATGCTCTCTAAAAGGTCTTCACAAGTTCGGTCTACTTCGTCCAAGCTTGGCCAAAGTGAAGGTTACAAGGAAGGTGAGGCTGTTGTTAGGTTTAAAAGTTCTATGACTCACAAAAATCCTGCAATGAGAGATTTTCCTTTAGCAAGAATAAATTTGACTGAACATCCAAGGCAGAAGAAAAAATATAGGGTTTGGCCTTTAATGAATCTTGCTGTTGCTGCCGACGACATAAAACAAGGTATGACTCATATTATAAGAGCTAAGGACCATAGGGATAATGCTGAAAGACAAAAGATGATTTACGAATCGCTTGGATTAGGGAAGAAATTTCCATGGACTGCTTTTTTAGGGAGGATTCATTTTAAAGACCTTGAGTTATCAACAACTCAATTCAGGAAAGGAATTGAGGAAAAAAAATACTCTGGATGGGATGATAAGAAACTTCCAACAATTGCTTCTTTAAAGAAGCAAGGCTACAAACCTCAGGCATTCTGGAAGTTTGCTGAAAGAGTTGGCTTAAGTGAGAATGACAAGACTTTTGATAAGGCTGAATATTTCAGGCTTTTGAATGACTTTAATAGATGAATACTGAGCGATAATTATTTCTTTTTTGCAATCTTTAAAGAATTTAAAAATAACAAAGCAAAGACTAAATCAATACCTGCAATGATCCTGAAAGGAACATCAACATATTCTGGACCAACGATCAACCAATAGTATAAAACTACTGCAACAAATGCAAATTTAACTAATATTGCATAAACAATTGCTATTCTGTTGTTTTCTGGATTTCTATGGATCATGAAAAGCAATATTCCGTAAATTCCTATGAGAATCGCACATAAGGATAAGTAGGCAGGATTTTCTGGAAGATTCATGCCTAATACTTTGTAAATAATTTTGTAAAATAACAAGAATCCAAATCCTAGTATTAGGTCATATAATGCCGCTATTAGATACAGCCTTTTGTAATCTCCTCTTTCCATGGATAATTGAGTAGATTTTTATTTTTAAAGATTCCTAAGAGGTTGAATTGTCATTCTATTCTAGAGCATAAAAACATTTAAATATTAGATTTCTTTGTTAGTAACATCTTATATAGAGATGATGAAAGGAGGTTGAAATTAAACCTTTAGAAAAGGTTTCCAAAAAAATGTTTAAAGACAAAAGAGGACTGTCCACTGTTGTGACAACTCTTATAATCATACTTTTAGTTTTGGTTGCTATTGGAATTATATGGGTGGTTATTAGGGGAGTTATAGAAGGTGGAACACAAACAGCAGATTATGCTGTAAAGTGTTTGGCTGTTGATGTTAGGACTACTGCACTTAGTTGCAATACTTCGAGCTTTTGTAATGTTACACTTATGAGGAACGCTGGAGGGGAACCAATTGCAGGGGTAAAGATGATTTTCTACAACACTACAACTTCTACAAGTAGTACTGCGGTAGTAGATTCACCTGATGACATTGCAGCTCTAACTACGGTTATGAGACCTATAAGCCAAACTAATCTGGCAAATACGGCAAACAAAGTTGATGTAACTCCTTACTTCACAGATAGTGCAGGAAACGATCAAATTTGTTCCCAGAAACACACGTTTACGGTTTAATTTTTTATTTTTATTTTCTACTTCTTATTTTTATGGATTAGTTTGGACTCTTTATCTGTTTAGGGAAACCATGTAAAGAACAGCGACAAGAGGCAATAAAACAGAAAGTGTCTTCCCTGCGGCATTAATTGCTCTTATGCCAACCGAGGGGTCTGAATTTAACTCTCCTTCGAGAGAATTTTGGTATAAATTATAGCTGTTTGATACTATCCCTTTTCTTGCAGCAGTAAGGATCTTAAATCTAGACTGTGCATGTCTGTCTGATTCGGAGTGATAGCCTCTCCTTGAAGGATCCATATGGTCAAGCTCGTTTGCCCAATCACAAGCATAACTGAATATCATTTTGCCAGCTGCGTTACCTATAATTTTCGTCTTTTCGAGAGCCATAAAGAATTGACTAGATTACTCTATATAAAGATTTGGTGACTTGAGCAAACACATTGTCAGAATTATCTTTCCCCATTAGTTCCAGGCTTAAAGCCATGGCTTTCTAAGAGAGAGCATATAGTTTTTCTTCCCTCAACATTCTTTGGAAGGTATTTTTTCTCGTGCTTTGATTTAAGTCTAATTGAGACTTGATAGCCATTTCCATCTAGCATAGAGTGTATATTCCCAGGAGTCAGATCAATATAAGCCAGATGATAATTAGTTGAAGCATGATCTTCGTTATGTGAAATGTAAACTAAACCATATCTTGGAGGATCGCTTCCAGGAAGATGAATAACCGATCCGTGGATTTCATCTCCAGAGCCGTTTTTTAATTTTGCCTTTCTTCGGACATTTCGTGCCAAATCCTCTGTTTTTACACTCATTACATAAAACGGGAGTTTTTCTTTTTAAAGCTTGCTAATCATCACAACTAATTTTTTAAATCATATTACTCATGAAGTTAAATGTTTGGGGTTTTAGACGTGATTTATACTGGGGTGAGAAGAAGTCCTTTCTATAGAGATCAATCAACTAATTATGAAAGGTCTATTGAATTTTTTAACGGAAATGAAAGTTGGTATTGCTATGTTCCCAGGAGCGTGAGCCAAAATTCAAATATAAGAAGAGGAATAATCCCCCAAAATGGAAAGGTAACTGTTTATTCTATGTCTGCTCCGTTGATAATGACGCCAAGTATTGAACAAACTCTTGAGAATCTTAATGCAATTTACAATGATGCAAAGACTAGAATTGAAGAAGATCTTCTCAATTTTAGAGAAATAAACATTATGGGGATAAGCCTGGGAAACGTATTAGCGATAAGAACTGTCAAAGAAGTCATTGAAGGGAAAGTTAATACCCTAGCCTCTTTTGTCGGAGGGGGAAGATTGGGATTATGTGCTTGGGATAGTATTCTTACCGGACACACCGCTAAAAGATCTGGATGTAAATCTGCTAGTGATTATGAGGCAATGCTTGAGGAGTTTAGTCCCCTAAATTATCTTCGAGACATAGAAGCCAAAAGTCTCTTCGCTAGATTTGGAACAAGTGATCTTCTTATCCCATACTATCCACATGGAGAAGAGCTCCATGACTCGCTGAAGGCACTAAAAACAGAGAGAAACGACATAAAAGTATACAAGCACGCGGACCATGTAAGCGCTTTGTACTTTGCAAGCAGAGAAAGGCTTAATGAAAAGTTTTAAAAACCACTTCCTCATTAAAATTTTATGGCAGCTAAAAGCCGGAGTTATCGGCATACTTCAAACTAAAGAAGATATTTCTAGCTGTTGCTTTTTTTCTGATGAAGTTTCTGGTAAGGTTTTTATACGTTTTCCGAATGAATTAAATAGTGGTTTAACGCCAGTACTAAATATATATAAAGTTAAAAGTATTGAGTTTTATATGAACAAAAGAGTTATTTTTTCAAAAGGCTTGCAATCAAAATTTATAAAAAATATTAAGGAAAAAACAGCATTAAGTTGGAAAGAATTAGCCGAAAAGTTATCTGTAAATGAAAATTCCTTTAGTAAAGCGTATAGATTCGAACTGTGTAGTATCCCTTATAACTTATTTATAAAAATATTAAAATTAGTTGATGAGAATGAGAAAAAAATAATTAAAGAATATGATGCAAAAATAGTAAAAGAAGAGATTGTCATTGGAAGAAGAGTTTTAGGCGAACAAAAAAAGATACTTGGGCCGGTTAAAATAAAGTTCTCAAATAGTAATTTATCTTTAGATGCTTCAAACGTAAAATTTAGTAGATCTGACTTATCCAAAAAAATAAAATTACCAACTAAATTAACTCCTGAATTAGCAGAAGAAATAGGCATGCATTTTGGAGATGGATTTCTCTCAAATAAAAAGTATGACTATAGGTTAAAAGGAAATCCCAAAGATGAAAAAGGTTACTACACAAATTACATTAAGCCACTATTTAAAGAACTGTATAACATTGACATTAAATTGAAAGAATCATGGAAAAGCTTTGGTTTTGAGTTATATTCTCAAGCTATATGGGAGTTCAAAGTTAAAGTTATTGGAATAAAGCCAGGAAAGAAGTATGATCTAGATTTTCCAGATACATTAAAGGTTAATGATGTAGAAGTTTTGGGAGCTTTTTTAAGGGGATTATTTGATACAGATGGATCTTTATCATTTAAGTCAAAATATGGGTATAAAACATATTACCCTGCTATAGAGATATCTTTAACCTCAAAAAAGTTGATCAAAAATGTTGCAGAGATATTATTAATGATGGGTTTTAATCCTTGGATTGGATTTAATAAAAATTATGGAAGAATATCTATTTATGGCATAAGAGCATTTAAGAGATATGGGGAATTAGTAGGGTGGAGCAGTCCAAAGAATTTAAATAAAGTAAAAAATTGGGAGGAAATGTATCCTCAGCTTAAGTAAAATGGTGGTAGTAGTTCAGTGGCTAGAATACGCGGTTGTGGTCCGTGTGACGGGAGTTCGATTCTCCCCTATCACCCTTAAAAACCCTTTCTCCTAACTATTAACATGACGATTAAAATCGGTCAATTTCGGCATAGATAAAGATTTTAATAGTTATGCTTCTAAATTAAATATAATTGAAACTAGGTCTAAGCTTAGTTTCAGGGGAGGCTAAGATGAAACCAGAGCTAAAACTAACAAAAGAGAAAGATATTGGTGAAATTGCCAAAATTTATATGCAGGAGTTTTCAAAACCTCCATACAAAGAGCAATGGACTCTTAAGAAGTCAATAGAACAAATAAGCCTTTATTTCAAGAATTATGATCTTTACACTATTCTAGTTGGAGATAAGATTGTGGGTTTTATTGCACTCAACTCGAGATTTATGTGCCCTGGTGAGGTTGTTTTTGGAGAAGAGATTGCAATAAAGGAAGAATATCAAAACAGAGGAATTGGAGCTTATGTTTTTAATGAAATATTTAAAATTTACAAACGAAAAGGATATAAGAGATTTATTGGAATTGCAAATAAAGATTCTAAGGTAATGACTTTGTATCAGAAATTAGGACTCTATCAAAGTGGAACTGATATTTTGATAGAAAAGAGGTTGAGATGAAAAAATTGAAAACAGAAGAGAAGATACTTGTGACTAGGTCAGTAGGATTAACTATAGGGATCTTTATGATTTTACTAGAACTATTTAACGGATTTAAAATAGACATGATCTTCTTTTTTTTATTATTGGTAGTTGTAGGTTTTGTTCTTCTTACTTTGTTGGGAATTTTTGAGAGGAGGTTAAAAGCTAAAAAATGACAACAGAAAAAGTCAAGGGATTCAGAGATTATGATGGGAATGAAGCTGAGGACAGGGAGTTTTTAAGAGCCTTGATAGTTGGGACTTTTGAAAAATATGGATTTGAGCCTGCTGAAACTCCTATTATTGAATATGAAGAATTTGTAAGAGGAGATAATGAAAAAGACGAGGCGGTGTCAGATATTTTCAGGCTTAAAGATAAAGGAGAGAGAAATCTTGCTTTAAGATATGAATTCACATTTCAGTTAAAAAGATTAATGCAGAACAAGAAACTTCCATACAAAAGATATCAAATAGGTCCTGTTTTCAGAGATGAGCCTGTTTCTTCAGAAAGATTCAGACAGTTTATTCAGTGTGATATAGATACCATTGGTTCAACAATAAAAGATGAAGCTGAGATTTTGGCTGCATTTAATGAATTATTTATTAAGGCAGGTATTGAACCTATCATATTGGTTAACAATAGGAAACTTCTAAATCAAATTTTAGAGGATAATAGTATTAAAGAAAAAGACAAAGAGCAAGTCTTAAGAGAAGTTGATAAGATAGATAAGCTTCCTGAAACCGAGGTTAGACAAAATTTAAAGAAACTTAATGCTGAAAATGTTTTGAATTCATTTAAAAAAGGGGAGAAATACTTTAGTCAGTTCGAAAGCTATAAGGAAGTAATTGGACTTATTGAATATTGTAAATCATATGGGGTTAAAGTATTATTTTCACCAAACATTGTTAGAGGACTTTCTTATTATAATGGAAGTGTTTATGAGATACGAGCTAAGGGAATAAGAAGTTCCGTCGCTGGTGGGGGAAGTTACATGTTTAATGGAATTCAATCAACTGGAATTTCTTTTAGTCTTGAAAGGCTTGAAGTTGTATCAAGACTGAAATTGAAAAAAGATAAGTGGCTTATTGTTTCTCTTGAGCAAGACGTTGCAGCTATAAAACTCGCTCAAAGACTAAGATCTAAAGGAAAGATAGTAAGTCTTTATTATGGAAAGCCTTCAAAGGCCTTGGAGTTTGCCAATTCATATAATTACAATAAAGCTATTTTTGTTGGCGCGAAGGAAATTAAGGTAAAGAAATTCAAGGTAAAACTTATGAGTACTGGTAAAGAAAGCGTTTTAAAGATATGATAGCGTAATAGAGAGATAACATGAAAAACAAGGAAAAATCTTATTCAATAAAGTCTATTTTGATTAATGACTATGCTTCTTTTGCATCCTGGGTATTTCCGACAGTTATTTTTATAATGGCTTTATTTATTGAAGTCTTTGGGTTCTTTCCGGATTTAAAAAGAGGACGAGCACCTCTTACAACCGAGGCAATTCCATTTTTTATTCAGTTTGGAATAATTGTCTTAATAATTGGATTGGTGATCATTTCACTTAGAGTTGTCAGATTCAAGAAGTTCTTCGAGAATGGAATTGAGGTAGAAGGGGAAGTCACAGACTTATGGAAGTATAGGGATAGAGGGAGAATATATTTCACATTCACCTATAAAGACTTAAAGTGTGATAATAGCAATTCTGTACATTTCAATAATGGAACTAAGAGATTTCTTCCCCATACTAAAGTTAGAATACTATTCAAAAGGGAAAATTATTTTAAAGCAATTATTAAGGATTTGTTTGTATAAAATGAAGATCAAATTAGTTTGTTATAATATACTTAATGGAATTACAACTGATGGTAAGCCGTATATCTTAGACAAGAAAAGAAGGGATGCAGTTATAGAGATTATTAACGAAGAAAAGCCAGACGTCTTGGCTTTGTGTGAAGCCTGGTTCTGGCCGTTCGCTAAAAAAGATTCTTTGAAAAACATAGAGAGGCTTGTTGACTCCTTGACAAAAACTCAGTTTCCTTCTGAGGAGGTTTTCAGATACGCACCTGTTATTTTTTCAAGATTTCCAATTACATATCAAAATCTATCAGAATATCATAGAAAGCTCGTGCGAAGTAAGATAAGAGTAGGAACCAAAGAGATAACTTTAGATCTCTACCACCCTTCTCCCGACAAAATAACAGAAGAAGAAAAGGCTAGTTTCCTTGGGAAGCACATAGATAAGATTATGCCTAGACATATCCTTGCCGGAGATTTTAACACAGCCTCTCCACACGATAACTATGATGCGGCCAAACTCCTTAGAGGATACTCTACCTTTATGGGAAACGCGGCTGGAGAAAGAGTAAGGGGACTAATGGCGGCGGAAACAGTCAGATTAGTTTTGAGTAAGGGATTTGTTGACAGTTACAAGATAAAAGAACAAAAAGAAAAATATACTGTTCCTACAGACTTTAGGTCAAAGAATAAGGATTCTTCTGTAAGAATAGATTATATATTTTGCTCTAAAGACATTAAGGTTATAGACTCGGGCATAATAAAGAACAAATTTACAGAGATTGCTTCAGACCATTATCCTATTTATGCTGTTTTGGAGATATAATTAAGCGTGAACAATTCTTCCTTCATATTTTAGTCTGGCAATGTCACATAACTTTGTTAAGGCTGGGCCCCCTGCACTTCCGAGATTCAATCCAAGTAACCATAATGAAAAATCAGTCTGCCCTAAATCTTCTTTTTGGGCTTTTTTGTCGTGTAGCAAGAGATAAAAATCGGATTTAGGTATCTTATAAGACTCTTTGAAATAGTCGTCCTTTTCAAATCTTGGCAAGATTTGTAATGAAGATACTTCTTTTCCAACTGAAGACTCAAGACCGCTAAGATAAGAATCTATTTTTTCCAAGGCGATGAGAACTTTTGGAGTTAAATCTGGCGCTTTATCATATCCTTCATTTGAAACCTTCGTTCTCCTATAAACATACCCATCAATGACAACGTGATTTTTGCCGTGATCAATTTTTGCCCTGTTCATTTCTTTTATTATACTTGAATCAATATAATTCCTTCCGAAGGTTGTTACGCCCCTTTTTTCATCATCCTGTAAATGGGCAAACTCGCGTTTAGGATGATAAAAGTGCTTTATATCTAATGGGAAAATAACGTACTCCGGAGTTTTGGCTCTTGAGAACTCACTTATGTACACAAGAGGATAGTCTTCAAGGTTTTCAAAGTTTCTTTCGCAAGAGGGACATTTGTCCATGGCTAAAAAGATGGCTTATAGTTTTTAAAGATTATTGTAATTTTTTACAGGAAAGCTTAACCTGAAGATTTATAAACGTCTTTAGGGCTTATTTTGCATGAGTTTACTGCAAAAAATTGGGAGAGAACTAAATCCTCTGAATGATGGGGTTAACGAGTGGTATAATCACTCTCCTATTGGGGCACCATTTAAAGATTTTGCTTCACACATGATCAAAGCAACCCCCCATATCTTTAGAGATTATGGCAAGTCGGCGATTAGAGGTGGAATTGTTGGAACTGCTGCAGGGTATGTGGGCAATAAACTAGGGGTATGGGATATTAATCCCATTATGCTTGGAGAGACTACAGCCCTTCTAGATATGCTCCAATATTTTACAAGAAAAGTAATTCAAGATTTAGTATATCGCATACCTAATAAAGAACCGAATTAAATTTTTTGCGATTTAATGCCTCATATTTTCTAGCCAGTTAATTGTGTATTCTCTTACTGATTCAAGTCTTCCTTTGAAGTCTTCTGGAAGATCATATCTGCTTCCGGCAATATCCTGGACAAGCATTGGAAAGCCATGCAAAACTGTTGTTTCATCAAGAGCCTTGTCCATATACGCCCTTTTAATTAAAGGCAGTATTTTCGAACCCATTTTTGAAAGTGACCTATAGGCAACGCAATTTCTCACGTTTTGAGAATTTGAAGACAATTGAACTTCAGGAGTACAACAATAAGAGTCCCATGAAGTCAATAGGCTGTTAAATGTGTTTTCTAGATCCATGTTTCAGCAATTAATTGATGATTTATAAATCTTACTTTCGGCTCCAGTCAACATATTTGTGCTTGCTTACACGTCTTTCGTGAGTCCTTTCTATAAATTTAACCAAGAGAAGAGTCAGAAAGATCATAACAGATGCAGGGAACATCCACAATAATAAAGTATCTATAATCTTTCCAGTACCATATTTCCATGTAATGTATGAACCAGAAACTATCATAAATAAAGTTGCTGCAAGAAGTTCTGCATTTATCTCACGGCTTATTAGTCTGTCGAACATTTCTAGAATAAATCTCCTTGATTTAAAAGATTATTGAATTTTTTTATTAATTTTGTAGGAGTTATTAAGAAGGTGTTAAGAAGTTTATATGGACTATTCTAGATTAAGTTCTTTAAGAAGAACTCGATAAACATACTCGTGTTGAACATCGTTTTTGGCTGTTGTTGTTATTTGAATTTCTGCACCTGTCTGATTTACATAGACTGCCATAATTTTGTAACCATTTTTCCTTAACTCTTGAGGTTCTTCTATTATTCTTAAGGTCGCTTTCTTAGCCCCTGGGCCTATGGATCTTAGCCTTTTGACTTCTGAAACATACGGGCATTTAGATATCTTTTCAATGAATTTATCCGTACCTCTCGGATATGAATGGTATGAACCAAGAGATATTTTATCCCCTGGAGTAGTGTCAGATACACACGGGATAATGTATTCTTCTAATACAAGTTTTTCTGTCTTAGAGAGATGGTTCCCGTTTCTCACGACTCCGGAAAGGAGTCTGTGAGCTTCTTGATATCTTTTTTCAGCCTCCTTCTGATCTTTAAGATAAGATTCTGCTAAGGCCATTGCTTCTTGCATCTCCTGGATGGCCAGGTTTTTTGATCTTTCTGATTGATTCAACTCTCTTATTAGTCTATTTTTTTCTACTTCCGCATTTATTTTCTCGTCTTCTATCCGCGTTTTCTCTTGTTCTAGATTAATTAATGACTCGCCTAGAGAAGTATAATCTTTAGTCTTTACAACCTTAATCCCAAACAGTCTATCAATCAAACCCATGACTGAGAATGAAAAATTCGATTAATAAAGTTTTTTATACTAAAAAACACGTGATTATTTCAGTCTTAAATGGGCCTGTAGTTCAGTGGTTGAACGCGTGGCTGGCAGTTGATGGGCACCAAGGTTCCCCTTCACAGCCCTTCCTTTCAAGAGGAGTTCGATTCTCGACAGGTTCATGGAAAGATATATAAATAAGTAATCCCTGGAGATTACTATGAGAACTGTGACTATAAAACTACCAGAAAATGAAGCTAGAGAATTAGAGGAGTTCATTAAAAAAAGAAATTATCCATCAAAATCAGAGTTTATAAGAAATTTGATTATTGAAAAACTAGATAGGAATAGAAAAGAGAAAATAGGGTGGATGATTGTTGCAGAAAAATCCATGAAGAAGATTTGGGATAATAAAAAAGATGATGAAACTTGGAGCAAATATTTATGATAGAGCAACAGGATTTGTTATTAGTTCCATTCCCTTTCTCTGACCAGTCCAACAGAAAAGTAAGACCAGTTATCGTTATAAGCAATAACGAATTTAATCAACACTCAGAAGATGTTATTGTAGTTGGAGTCACTTCTAATGTTTCCAAGGATAGGTACTCTGTTAAATTAGATAATAAAGATCTGGAAGAAGGTAAGTTAATTACAAATTGTGTTGTTAAAGTTGAAAACATACTTAGACTGGATAGAGGTTTGGTTATTAAAAAAATTGGTAAAACTAATAAGCAAAAATTAAAAGAAATTATAATGATTTTGGACAAGATTGTTAAGGCTTAAAATTTAATTGATAGTCAAGAGACTTGAGTTCGCTTCTCGACAGGTCCATCTTATTTAAGAAAACTTTATAAAATACTTTCTTACTAGAGAATAATGAGATTTGTGTATTATTACCCGATGTTTCATGTTTTGGATAGGGAACACTGGGAAAGAGTAATGATTAGCTCTGTGAATGGCACTTCTTTAGAAAAAGCAAAAAGAGAGGAAATAGGGGTGGAATTAAAAAAGTTGATAGGGATTGACTATAAAAAAATCCAGGATCTTTGGGAGGACTTTAATCAAAAATTAAGAGATATGGAACATTTTGATAGAGTTTATTTTGAGAGTATATCTCATGACAATGGTGTGGATACAGTTAAAGGAGACAGCTCTATGAGTAGATGCTTGCGTTATCTTGTCAATCAAGGAACAAGGTTTGAAAAATGTGAAAGCCAAAGATTGAGAAACCTTTGCAAAAGATTTGAAGATGACCCAAAAATTTTTAGATCACTTCAAGATTTAAGAGACGGTTATCTTATTAAAAGGGTTGATGAAACATTAAAAGATGGTGAAAGAGGACTTATATTATGGGGAGCACTTCATTTTGATGGTATAATTAAAAGACTGAACGAGATTGACGTGGGCTATATTATTTAAGTGTGTTAAATAACTTCAATCTCCATTTGCCATGCATTATCTTTTCCTGTTATTTTGCTTTTCTTCACTTTTAGTGGTTTTGAAAATAAAGGGCAATCTAGAACAAAACTCTCAAACTCTCCGCCTTCTCCTGCAGGATGAATATTGTATTTGTCTTTGAGCTTTGAAACTTCCTCTATTAATTTTTCATCTATACGTCTTCCAAGCCATGAAGAATCTAAAGGATAGGCTGCAACACCTATAATTATTATCTTAAATTTGCTCTTTATTAATTCTTTTAGATATTCAATTTCATTTTTATGCCAAAGAGGATTTATGCATTTTATCTTTAATTTATCACATATTTTTTGTATTCTTGTTGCTTGATAATCGCTGTGAAGCGCGCCTGTGATGATTCCCTCAATTTTATATTTTTTTATTGCCTTAGAGATTAGATTTTCCAAATCAGCCAACTCCAACTCCTTTTCACCCTTTGTCTTTCCTATGATCAGGGGGATGTTCATTGCTTTGGCTTGCTCTTTTGTTTTTTTTATAGAGGGGGTGTGGAACATGTATGAATATTTATTTTTAGAATGAATTGTCATTAGACAAACTAATTCATGCCCCTGTTGTTTTGCAACAAAGGCGGCGTATGACGAGTCTTTGCCGCCTGAAAAGAGGATTCCGAGTTTCATTAAAGCTTTAGATTAGAAAACTATATAAATATTCCACATATTGTTAAAATATGGAAACAGTAACTATGCCTAAATCAGAATTCGAAAGAATGAAAGCAGAATTAAAGAGACTTAAAGAGCTGGAACAAGTAGATTTCGAGTTAGTTAGACAATTTAAAGAAGGTCTTGAGGATTTGAAAGCTGGCAGGGTCAAGAGAGTAGCTTAGCCATTTAGCAATTTTTCTACATAATTCCTGTATTCGGTAAAGTATCTCACAATTCTATCAATTGTTACTTGTTGTGTTTTCTTATTGCTAATTGCAACCACCAAAACAACTTTCAAATCATCATAAATTAAGTAATATATTCTTTTTCCATTTAGTCTCTTTTCTCTAAAGAAGTTGTGCCTTAATTGATCTCCAACATGGGGGTTTTCTCTCAGTTGAAGAAATAGTTTTTCAATCCTATCTTGCTCCCCTTGAGACAACTTTTTCATTTCCTTATCAAAAACATCTAAAGTGTAGATTGCATAGTCATCCATATTAAAAAGAGATCATTAGAATATATAAAATCTTTTAAACAGTCTAAGGTTTACGTTTTAATGATGAACATCAAAAAAGAAAGACTAATTGAAACCTATCTTGGCGCAAATATATGGGTTGGTAAGGATAAGCCTCTGTTTGGGAAATTAGAACTTGTTGCCAATGGAGGGCTTGTAATTGTTCAAACTGATGAATCTGGATCTCCTCAAGAAAGAAAGCTTAAATATTCTGTAAGAAGAGGTAACTTTGTTCATCTTCCCGATGAACATCAGTATGTATTATATAAAGTTGATTAAATTAGTGTGGGCTTACAGCTTCACCAATTAAGAACCATATAAGAATGAATCCTATGAATGTTGAATTACTTTTGATTATCTAAAATGTTATATAAAATGCAAGGCACCCTTAGAAGCGATAAAATAAGAAAATAAAAAGAAAATATGGTCATTAAATTAAAAAGTAAAAAAGGTTAAAAAAGCTTTGCAGACTTACCTTGGCCTGTAAGCACTTTGGAGCATAGCGTTTGCAGATGGACCATCATATCTTGTAACAACTCCATTCTCAATCACCATGACATATGGCTTTTGACTTGGTGTCACAGCTACTGGTTCATTGCTAACGCCTAGCTTTCTTGTTATGTCTTTTTTGTCGTTTTCCATTTTGTTTTACCAAAATTTAGTTACTTATTAGTAGTATCGTTAGTATTTAAATCTTTGTATTATTAATAACTTATTAGTAGTAACAGATAGAAGGAGTTTAAATGAAGAGGGTGATTTGCGAGAGAAACGATAGATAGGTAAATAAAAAGCACATGTTTAATAAACATCACTATACCTTCGTATCAATGCCAAAAGTTCATATAAATCGGCTTGTAGAGGAAGGAATTATAGATTTAGAAGCGGCTAAGAGATTGAATAATGCCTGGATAAATAATTGTGATGAGCTATATTCTAGGATGAAGGTTTGTATTTACGTAACCAATTTGGATGACGCTAAGAGTAAAATGGAAGTGGAATTAGGAATTAAACACGGATCCTTTGATGGATTCATGAAGTATATTGAAGAATATGTTTCCCCAGAAGTTGTTTCTGCAGAGAAACCAAAAGTCTATCCTTTAGGTTATAGAGTGGATTGAATGAGGTAGGCCTCTAAAGAATCTTATTTTTCGTTCTCAATAATATCTGCAATTGGATTACGAAAGTCTGAATTAATTTCTTCGAGTCTCTTCTTACTTTCGTCATCGAGATTTTCAAGCTCTTCTTCAATTTCTGTTTTTAGGTCTGCAAACGGATCTGGGTTGTGTTTGAAATATGTCTCTTTAAGCCATATATAAATTTCTTCAAAGTGAGCTTCTTGTTCAAGCCAAACTTTTTTTTGGTTTTCAAGATGAAGCAAAGGAGCAAAGGCAATTAGTTTTTCTTCCCTCTCTGTTCCAACAAAGTCTGTGAACCCTACACGTTTAGAGTTGTTATTCTCTTTGAAATGCCCAGATAATTTGTCATATATTTCTCTAATCTTGTCTGATATGCTAAACTTTCTCTTTGGAAGAGAAATTCCTGCCTCCCTGAACGCGTTCGTTTTCGTTATCTCCTTGCCTATACGCCTATTCTCCGTAATTATTGCCTTGTTAAGAGACTCCATAAGCTCTTTAAGAGTTACTTTCTTAAATCTTGGAATAGGGCTCCTGGGAATTAGCTCCGGGATATCATCATCAAGCTGAATTCGCACAATCTCTGTTTTTTTAAGTTCTTTCTTTCCAAAGAGGATTTCGTCAATATTTTTTATGTACTTGTTTAATAGTATTTCTGATTTAATTCTTAAGAGGAGTGAAGCGGCCAGAAGAACCTTGCTTGAAACGAAGAAATCGGCTTCTTCTAGTTCTTGTATCTTTGCAAGGTATTTGTTCGTTAAGACAGACAGATTAATGTCCCACGGATCTAGTTGTTCTGTATTTATTAAATCATATATTATTTCCTGCCAGCCTATTTCCCTAGAAAAAAGTAAATCATGTATCTGTTCCTGTTTTACGCTCGTTTTAGGTGTATTTTCATTTGCCATAATGCTTAAAAGGAAACGGGTTTTATAAAACATGCCTTAAGCATTTACAAGCTTAATTAAGGGACAAGTAGTGGTTAAATTACGCCTCTTTTGTCACATTAAAGAAGACACAGGACATTCCGGAGTTAAACACTGGATTACTACTCTAAGTGAAAGACCCTGTGTCATTTTGAAATAGTTACAGAAACGAAAGATTTAAATACTAGTTAGATATCTAAATGTTATCACCTCTTTTTCCCCAGGATAGAGGTTTTAGGATACTATTTGTCGCCTAAAACATCTATCCCAGGGTTTAACTCACTTTTACACAAAAGCTAAAGTGTAATAAGAGAGAAGAGGAATCATGATTATTTTGTAAAAAAGTAATTAATTTGTGGGCTTAATAAATTAATTTCAGAATTAATTTGCCCGATTATATTAAATTAAAAAAGAAGTCGTGGAATTAAGCATTTATTTTTTAGTATCTGCTTCCACGCATTATAATCTTATATCATTTAATTCTAAAAAATTATTTTTGCTGGATTATTAGCCAATTCTTATTAGAATTTGTTCCACTTTTTCATATTTTTACACTGTTATAGAGCTGAAAGGAGGTTTCTTGTAAAATGAATAAAAATAAACCTTTTAGAAAAAGGTTTCCAAAAATTGGGAAATTGAATAAACGAAAGAGAAAAGAACTATTAAAAAATTTTCTTGGATTAATTATACAATTTCAACAGTTGTTAAGAGATTTCTTGAAAATTTATATAGATTCTAGATTGATTTAATTTGAAAAAGTAAGATTTTGTTAGCTATTTCTTCTCTGGATTTTTGATAACGAATTCAGAATAATGACATTTTCCACAATATGATCTGTCTTTTGTAATCATTAAGAATATTCCTGGACCGCATCTAGGGCAAAACTTTTCTCTTGTAATCTTGTCCCCTATCATCTTGTATTTTGAATATTTCTTGCTAGTAGGCTTGTTCTTATGCTTTTTCTTTCCTTTCTTAGCGCCTTTTTTTGCCATTTTGTTTGTTTTTATAAAACTTTTATTAAGACATCAAGGCTTGAGAGAGTAAGAGAAGTGTTGACGGCACTATTTCCGCCTTCATTTCTCAATGCGCTTTGATATTTATCTCTTAATAATTCAATTTTAGGTAAATTATCCGCAATAAGACTGGAATCTATTTTCCCGCTGTAAAAGCCGCCAAGCAAGTAATTTATTTTCCATTCTAAAAGTTGAGATTCTGTTGCCATTTTATTTCTTCTTCTCCTTTTTCTTTGGTTCTGTCTTTATTTTGTCATCTCTGGAAGCATAAACGTTTGCATCAATTAGAAAGTTGTTTGATCCAAATTTGGCCTGGATCTTCTTCACAGCAACAACTTCTTGGCCTACTGAAAACTTGCCTGCAATTAATTTTTCAGATTCAGAATTGCTCGGCGTAATGTTGGAGTGGATGCTAAACTGAACTTCTTTCCTCTTGAACAATGGATTATCCACTTCTTTTATTTTTTTTAATTCTGGCATTTTATTTTGTTTTTATGGCGAAGTTTCCCTTGCCCTTTAATTTTAATTTTTGAGCGATGTCTGACTTTTCAGAATTGATTAGAAAAATTCTTCCTTTAAAGCTGTCAGTAGATTCTCTAGCTCCGCAATCAGGGCATTTATCTCCTGTTTCATACACTCTATTGCATATTTTGCATGCTTTTTGTGGCATCTTAGTTTTTCTGTGGTTTTACTATTTTATAATTTGTGAGAAGATCTTTATGGAGAGTCATGACGTTATCAAACAAGATTCTATTTGGGCCATAAAGATTAGTGACTTTACCAAGATAGTTTCCCTGGAAGTCTTCCAATCCTTTTCCTATATCATCATTCATTTTTTCTTCCCACCTTTTCCTTTCCCGCTTTTAGCTTTTCCTTTAACTATATCTTCTTCTGCCTTTGCAGCCATCTTTGCAGCCTTTTCTTTTTTTGCTTGATCTTCTTTAATCCATTCAAGTTTTCCTAATCCGGGTTGCCTCATAGTTAAGCCGATTTTTGGTTCATCGCCTTTGTGAGAAATCGCTACAATTCTTGCAAGACACAAGTCACCACCCTTAAGCACTCTTTTTGAGGCTTTTCCAAGAAGAGTGTTTGATTTTGAGAAACTAACATAATCGTCCATAGTTTGGCCGATGTGAATCATTCCCTTCATTGGCCCCATGTTGATGAACGCTCCAAAATTGGTAATTTCCGCTATTTCTCCGAACACCGGCTCTTGAATCTCTGATTTCCATACTAAAAGCTTAAATCTAGAATTGTAATAGGCTGCCCCGTCTCCAGGGATAAGGATCCCTTCTCCAATTTCTAAAACATCTATCACAGCCACGACCTTTCCTAATTCTTGATCATAGTGATCTTTGTAAAAATCTTTTAGCTGTTTATCAACAGCCTCGAGAGTAGGTAGGCCGAAAAGTTTCGGTTCTACTCGAATATAGTCTTCAACTTCAGTGATATAGAACATATTAAAAATGATAGTAAAAATCGGTTTAAAAAGCTTTCTTGGGGAGGTAAATCCTCAATTTTGTCTCCTTGGTTTGTCTTTTTTCTTTCTAAAAAAAGATCTTACTATTATGAACCCTACAGGTATTGCAAATCCTATGAAAAATATTAGAGTTGGAGAGGTAGTTTTATTTTCTTCAAGTTTATATGCATAGTAGCTAGGGTCGAAAAAAATGTTCTTCTCAAGCTTTCTTCTTTCGCCGATTTGATCGGTGTAAAAAACATCGATCTTAATTTGGCCTTCTTTTAGATCTGATTTGAAAGTAAAGGTGTCTTCTTCATTAGAATCTATGTCCCCAACAATAACTCTGTTAGAGCCTAGAACCTTGGCTGTGTCTTGCTTAGGGATCTCTATCGTTACTGCTTGAACATTATTTTCCCCAATATTTAAGATGTCAAATGTCACTTTATTGTCCAAGGGCGAATAATCTTTTATGTTGACTTCAAAATCTGTTCTAGAATCTTCAACCGTTATGTTGAATTTTTCTGAGAAAGATTTGTTTTCGTAGATTGAAGATGTTGAATAAACTGTAGTTAATTCGCTTTCCCCATCTAATGCGTCATGATGAACTCTGAGAGTGTAAGGGACAAGAAAAAAGTCCTTGTAGTCCTTGACATAAGTTCCAGCCTTCATTAAAACTTCTCTGTCAACTCCAGGATCAAGGGAAAAGGGGAATTTTTCTTCTATCCAGAAATTTGCGTCATCACATTCTGGGCTAGCCAGCCCTGTTATCTGGAATACAACTTTAACATAATCTCCAGGAAGAGCGGGATACGGGTCTTGATTGACTAGAGTCACGTCTAAAACGCAAGAGGCACTGATAAAGCTGATTCCCGCAACAAATGCGATAATATAAGTAATTATCTTTTTCATCTCTTTTATATATCCTCTTTTTGGGAACCTTTTCTAAAGGTTATGTTTATGGTAAAGTTCTGATTTGGGAACCTTTTCTAAAGGTTTATTTTATTACTAGAGCTTGATGATTTTTAACTCTTTCTGACATAGTTTTTGTGGTTAGTAAGATAGTTATTTATCGCTAGTCTAGTAGAAACTCCAATATTTAATTTTCGCTTGTTGGTCCAGAAGGTGATTCTCTTTATTTCATTTTGTGGTTTTGGATGGCCATTAGATTCTATATAAAAAACACTTACATCATTCTTAACGAGTTTTCCGTGTTTCTTATGCAGTTTTCTTCCTTTATAGTTAAATAAATACCTTACACTCTCAGCCTTTAATCCGGTTTCCTCGTACAATTCTCTTATAATGGCTTGTTTAAGCGTTTCACCCCATTCGATTCCTCCGCCTGGAAGATGAAAGACTTTAGTTTTTCCTGCGACCAAGAGAATTCCTCTAGGGAATTCAATGATTGCTGCACTCTTTTTCCTTATTCTTACTATTGAGATTACAATATGTCTAACTTTTTTCTTCCTCTTATCACTATGTGTGGATTATCAAGATGCATCCTTATTCTTTTATCAAGAGTTGCGATTATCAATGAGGGATTTTTTTCAGCATAGTCCATTATAGCCTCATCAACTTTGTTGTGGAAGTGATTAATTGGAAGATTTACTTCTTCGAAATTGCCAGTTTTAAGATATTTTAGCGCAAATTCAGAAACGTCGGCAGCTTCTCCTTTTTTCGATGAGAGCTTTTTCAATTCCTCAATAACTTGTTTTGGAATAATGATACTTATTCCTCTGAATTGAAGTTCTTCGAATAAGTCTATTTTTTGCTTTATGCAAGTTATGATGAAGTTTGTATCTAAAAGAGCTTGTTGCATGATTGTAATAAGAAGAATTAGTATAAAAGATTAACTAGCAGTCATATTCTCCATACGGAAGTGATCTATCTCCTAATAGCTGTTTTATTTCTATTATGTGTCTTTCTTTTGTTGGTTGCCACAAGTTTCTTGCAGATTTTGTCCAATAGGTGTGGTCTTCTAAGAGCTTGAGTGTACCTTCATACCATTGCCGTGGGGAAAAGTTTTGAATTCCCATTGTAGACAACTCTCTTCTCAGGAGCTCTGTTTTTATGTAAAAATCTTCTCTTCCGAGATTGGCAAGATCTGCGTCGCACAATATTTTGTCAATATGGGTCTTAGGTTTTTGAGGCATTTTTGTTGATGGAATCATTTCGGAAATAAATTGACTTTGATTCTGATCGTATCCGAACTGAGGTAGATACTCTTGTGCAAGTATTTCTCCAACTTCCTCATTGTCTTTATATCTAACCAAAAAGCCAAGATCATGAGTTAAAGCTGCAGGCTCTAGTGCAAAAATCTCATAATCGTGTAATCCTTCCATCTTTGCAAGTACTAATGCTTCATCGCGAACATCAAGAGGGTGATCTACATTATGGTAAAAGAGATCTTTATTTAAGTCTCTTCTAAGTAAGTTTACAATAAAATTTTCTAAACCTTTAACATCTGGGTTTGTCATGAAATTCAGCAAGAATCTTCGTATTTAAGCTTTACGATAGGTAAATTTATTAATCACATTCTCTAAATAAGGCAATGGAGGAGCGTGAAAATATTCTTAAGATTCTTGAAGGAACTCTTGATGCAATTAAAAAGAACGACAGCTTTAGACTTAAAGATCTTAGCAATCAGACAATCCACACCGCGTCGATAACCCAAGATCCGGAAAACATTGCGCTTGCAGTAATAATATATTCTATAAGTAAGATAATTGAAAGGCCGATGTATAGAGAAAAGGAAGGTTGGACAAAATTCTATCAAGGGGTCATAAAAGAAGTTACCCATTCAATAAACGCGATAAAAGAGAAGGATGAGAAACATCTCAAAATACATATTGAGGGCCTTAGAGACAGAATAGAGAGGGTGTCTGGCAGGCTGAAAAAGTATATTGAAGAAGTGTTCATAAAAGCCAGGATAAACAAAGCTTCCAGAATATATGAACACGGTATATCTATGGGAAAGACTGCCGACTTGCTTGGAATCACCCTATGGGATCTTGCAGGATATGCTGGTCAGACAGGGATTGGAGATGTAAATCTCGGAAAAACGATGGAAGTGAGAAACAGGATAAAGATTGCAGAGGAGATTTTCAAATGAAGATTTACAATATTTCGCTAAATAGATTTATCAAAATAGGGGAGATATTTGGAAAATGAAAATAATATTAGTGAGACATGGAAAACACGAGAGTAATGAACACAATGGTAATCTTTTAACTGAAGGCAGGGGTCAAGCAAAATTACTCGCATTAAAATTAAAAGGGGTTAAGATAGATCGATTTTATTGCAGTGATCTGAGAAGAGCTAAAGAAACTGCGGACATTCTTGAAAAAGAGTTAAAAATACCGGCAAGAATAACCTCTGCCTTAAGAGAATGGGATTCAAAGATAGTAAAGCAAGATAAAGAGGCTTGGAAAAAAGAACACAGAGATAATTTTAATATGCTTATGAAGTTTCTTGATAAACTGCTGTTAAAGAAAAAAGAAAAGAAGAATATCTTGATAGTAGCTCATGGACAGCTAAATAAATTAGTCATCTCTGTTCTTATGGGTATTGATTCTACTAAAACTGTTAGTTTTATGCAAGACAATACATGCATTAATATCTTAGCGTGGAATGAACAATATCAAAATTGGAGACTTCTTTTATTGAATGACACTTCCCACTTAAATAAAAACTTGGATAAATTGGCAACAATTTATAGGCAAAAAGTGAAAAATGACAGCTGAAACAAAAAAGTGGTGGGAATCAAGCTCTAAAGATTATCAGGAAGAATGTAAAATTCCGATAGATATTCATTATGGCCCAGGTAGTCCTAATGAGAGTTATTATAAATTGTTAGGGAATCTTAAAGGAAAGAAAATTCTTGAAATTGGTTGTGGAGGAGCTCAATGTGGGGTTGCCATGGCAAAACAAGGAGCCAAGGTGATAGGAATAGACATTTCTGAAGAACAATTAAAATTTGCAAAAGAGTTATCAAAAAAGAATAAAGTCAACATTCAGTTTTACCAAGGAGATATTAAAAAATTATCTCAAATTAAGTCAAATAGTCAAGATATTGTTTTTACTGCTTTTGCGTTGCATTATGTAGCTGATTTACACTCTTGTTTTAAAGAAGTCTATAGAGTTTTGAAAAAAAATGGTTTATTTGTGCTTAGTTTAGGTCATCCAATGTATGGCAGAATTAATTCTAAAACCTTAAGGGTTGAAGATAGTTACTTTAATATTGGGAAAGGAACATTTATCTTTTCAGATCCCACTAAAAAATTTGTTTATTATAGACGTAATATTGGTGAGCTCCACAATACCTTAGTTGATGCGGGTTTTTTTGTAGAAAGAATTATTGAACCAGACTCTAGAAAACGCTATTCTTATGATCCTTGGTATGGTCTGTGGGATTATACTCCAGAATTAATGAAAATGGTTCCAGCAACAATCATATTTAAGGCGAGGAAGAAAATATGACAGAAAAAGCAATCATCTTTGATGCAAGCACTTTAATCAGTTTTGCAATGAATGGGCTTTTTGACGAGATAAGAAAACTAAAGGGTGTGTTTGACGGGAAATTCATAATAACAAAAGAAGTTCATTCAGAGATTATAGAAAAGCCATTGACAATAAAGAGATTTGAACTTGAAGCATTACGAATTAAACAGTTAGTAGAAGAGAATGTTCTTGAATATCCTTCATCTTTGGGTGTTAAAGACAGTGATATCTCGTTCGGGACAAAGCAGCTATTAGATACTGCAAACGAAACATTTGAGGCGAGAGGAAAGAAAATGCATATCTTGGATTTGGGTGAGGTTTCGTGTCTTGTGTTAAGCAAGATTTTTATGGAGAAAGGTATTGAGCATGTTATTGCAGTTGATGAAAGAACTACTAGAATGCTTATTGAAAAGCCTGAGAATCTCGAGCGGCTTTTTGAGAAAAAACTTCATACAAAGATAAAAGCTAATAAAAACAACTTTAAGCTATTCAGAGGGCCTAAGCTTGTGAGATCTACAGAGCTTATTTATATTGCGTACAAGAAAGGCCTAGTGAATCTTAAAAATGGTCAAGTTTTGGATGCCTTGCTCTATGCAATGAAATATAAAGGATGCTCAATATCTGAAGACGAAATTGAGGAGATGAAGCGTATAAAATAAAAAAACTTCACCCAAACTTGGTCAAAGTTGAGGATAAAATGAAACAGAAGGTAAATAAGAAAGAAAAACTTAAAGGGATACTAATTATCGGATTAGGGATAGTTGGATTGGTTATTTTTGCTGCTGTTAGTTTCAAGGGAACTAAATTAAGTGGAGGATTTTTTATAGTCTTAGGCAGCATAGGTCTTATTTGGGAAGGATTAAGAATCAAGAATGGCAAAAAATCAATATTCTTCAACATTACAAATAATAGTTAATTGTTAACAGTATGTAGGCTTCCCACAGAAATCTTTAAATATAAACCATTGTTAATCCCTGAAGGTTGTTTAACTATATTTAGACAGTTATAAGGGAGGATAAAATAAGAAAAATGAAGAAATTTTTTGAGAATACTTCCGATCCGTTTTGGGCTATATTCAGAATACTTGTAGGTTTCCTATTTTTTGCGCACGGTGCGCAAAAACTTTTAGGATGGTTTACTGATAACGCAACAGTACAGCTAATGTCCTTATTTGGGTTAGCAGGAATAATAGAGATAGTTGTAGGAATACTCTTAATCCTAGGATTATTCGCTAAATACGCTGCTTTGCTTGGAGCTTTAGAAATGATTGGAGCTTATGTACAAGTTCATTTGAAGACAGGAATACTTCCTTGGAACAATGGAGGAGAGCTTGCACTTTTATACATGTTAGCCTTCCTTGCAATAATGTCTAAGGGTCCTGGAATTTGGGCAATAGACAAGAGCAAATAAGCAAACCTTTAGTTTTTACTTTTCTTTTTTATTTTAATTCTTAATTATTCTTTGGCAATTTCAGATTCGCATAGTTTATAATATACTATGGATAATAGATATTATGGGTGGCAAAAAGATAGTAATAATAGGTGGAGGATTTGCAGGAGCGTATCTTGCAAAAAACCTACAAGATAGTTTTAAAGTAACTCTTGTAGACAAGAAAGAGTATTTTGAATTCACCCCTTCTATTTTGAAAGTAATAGTTAACCCAAAATCTTTTAACAAAATACAAATCTGTCACAAAACTTATTTGGACAAAGGAGAATTCATATGTGGTGAGGTGAGTGAAGTTGGAAGAGACTATATTATTGTGGCTCACAAAAAACTTAAGTTCGACTATCTTGTCCTTGCTTCCGGATCAAAGTATAATGCCCCTATAAAAGATCCTCTTGTCTTGGTGCCTCAAAGAGGAAAAGAGATCCAAGAATACCATGATAAGTTAGAAAAGGCTGGAGATGTAGTTATTGTTGGCGGGGGATTAGTCGGGGTTGAACTTGCAAGCGAGATAAAATGCGTGTATAAAGATAAGAAAATTACTTTAATCCAATTTGACAGTTCGCTTATCCCCCGGAACTGCAAAAAGTCCCGGGATTATGCCCAAAAGCACCTAGAAAAATGCGGGGTTAAATTAATTTTTAATGAAATGGTTATTAAAAAAGATAAAAATGAGTGGATAACTGACAAAGGAAATAAGGTGAAGGGAGATATAGTATTTTTCTGCACTGGAATAAAAAGCAACTCTGAATTCATGTCTAAAAACTTCAAAGATAAGCTAGATGGTAGTGGGCATATAAAAACAAACACGTTCTTACAGCTTGAAGGTTTTGGAAACATATTTGTTGCAGGAGATGTTAGTGATATAAAAGAGGAGAAAACAGCCCAGGGTGCAGAAGACCAGGCACAATTGATTTTGAAGAACATAAAAAAGATCGAGGGTGGAAAAGACATGAGAGAATACCAATCAAGCAAGAAACCGTTTGTCATAAGCCTTGGAAGAAATAAAGGGATATTCGAATACAGAAATTTTACACTTACAGGATTTATTCCTTCGCTTATGAAAAAAGCAATTGAATGGAAAACTATGTGGAGATATAGATAAAGTTAAAAAAGCAATTTCTTTAGTATTTTTGCATATATGGGTCCGTCGTATAACGTCCATTATCTCCGGCTCCAGCCCGGAGGACGAGGGTTAAACTCCCTCCGGGCCCATGTTGTATTTTTCTCGAAAACCGTCATGTTTATAAAAGGAGAATTTTTATCTTTTTTATGATTCACAGACCACTACCTGGAGTAATTCAAAGAAACCAGAAGTCGCAAATGTGCGGCCCAAACATCCACCAAATGGTCGCTGAAAGAAGAGGACAAGTTGTGGGATTAGAGGACTTTGCAACAAGAATTGGCGCCTATATTGATAAGAGGGATGCCGATCAATTCATGGGAGGCATGAAAAGGAGAGCCCTCTCTAGAGATGATCCTAGAGTTGGATTTGTGATAGAAAGCTTTGAAGATGTAAAATATCAACAAAGAATGAAAAAGGAGTTCGGTCTTGAAGTTAACGTTTACAGACCTAGCTCCATATCAGATCCCTCTGATCTTGGAAGATACTTTAATGACGTTTCAAAATTCTTATCAGATAAAATAGATTCAGGATATGATGTTGCAATGAACTTTCACTGGAAACCTTTACGAGGTACAGAAAACGGACACTATGTTCTCGTTGCTGCTTATGATGACAAAAATCACGACGTTTATGTTGCAGACCCTTCCCCATATTCTCCTGATTTCTGGAAACTTGATTTGGAAACATTCCTTCATGCCATGAAACCAATTTGGGATGAACCTAAAAAAGATAGAAGGGAAAGAGGATTTATCACGTTTGGACCCCCATATAGGGATGAAAACAAAACAGATCAAAATTTGTTAAGTTACAAACAAGTTCCACTTTATTCTCCAGTTATAATTGTCCCACATAGAATGAAACCTAATATGAGTAAAATTAGGGAGCTTAGAAAGATGAGATTTGACTTTGCAGATGACAAATCTAGTCCACAATAATTAACATTAATAATATCAAGATGAGCTTAAAGAGAAATCTAAGCATGATTGCACTCACCATTGGAGTTGCTTCTGGACCTGGTCTTGTTGTAGGGGGACATTATATGGATAAAACTCACATAGTTCAGGAAGACGTGTTATGTACAAAGAAATTCTGCGACATTAATCCTCCAAAAAACGAGAATACTTATCTTTTTTACGGATCACTTCTTGGAATTGTTGTAAGTGTTGGAAGCTCTTACGGATTGGTGAAAAGAAGGAAAGATCTTTTCAATGACGAAAGGATATAAAAGATAATCACTTCTTAGTTTTCATAGAAAGGTTCTTTCCTATCTTTCTTAGTTGTCTGATTGCTTGATTAAATGTTAGATCTCCTTCCCTATATGGATTTAGAATTGAGCCATAATTAAATCCAAACCCCAACCTCTCTTCAGGATGTCTTATTTTATATCTTTGAATTCTTTCGTGTAGCTCGTTCAATTCGTCTGTTGCTTTAACAACACTAAAATAATGTTTGTGTGGCATTTTTCTAAAACAAAGTGCCTATATTTAAAGATTATTGTTTTGAAATTCTAATTGTAATCCTTGACTTTGCCAAACCCCAAAACCTCGTCTTCACCTATTGCGTAAACATTGAAATTCATGATGTCTTTCTTTGAAACTATAGAGAAAGATTCTATGTAATCTTCATCGTAATCGTTTATTGGAGTCCCTTCAACAAAATCTAGGAAAGATGGCATTGCAATAAAACGCTTTCCCTTCGATATCCCAGAGAGGAAGCATTTGTAGGCTTCTTTCTTTGCTGATTCTTCAAAAAGAATGCAAGGGTGAATGTGGCCGAAGACAACTGTGTGGATTTTATCATCTTCAAGCTGCTTTATTCTTTTGTGGCCGTGGAGGAAAAGAATTCCATCTTCAACGTAGAAAGTTTTCATAAGCCCTTCAAACGTATAGTCTACTGTGTCGTGGTTGCCTTTAAGAAGAATTATATTTTCACTAGGCAAATAATCTCCAAGAAACTCAATTATTTTTACGAACTCATTTTTCTCTTCTCTATCAAAACTAAACATGTGTTTAATATCTCCTATAAAGACTATTTTTCTAAGCTCGCCTTTTTGCTTTTTTATTTCTTTGAAAATTTCTTGAATGTCATTAATAATATCCTTAACTTGTCTTGCGGGAACTAAAACTCCTGATTGCCTTAGCATTGCCTCGTAGCCAATATGCAGATCTCCAATTACAAGGATTCCGTGCTTTGGGAAAAAGAGTGATTTTCCAATAAATTCATACTCAGTCATAAATGTAAGAAAAAAGAAGGGTTTATAGGGGTTTTGATTTAATCTTTGTTAAAAACTAACCTTTAAATAAGTTGAAAATTTCTTAAAATTATGACAGAAGAAAAGAAACAAGAAGAAACTTCCGAGGAATCTTCAGAAGAAAAATCTGAAGACAAGAAAGAAGAGGACGAGGAAGATACAGACGAAGAAGACGAAGAAGATGAGGCCAAAGAAGAAAAGAAGGCCGAGTAACTTCTAACAATAGGGCTAAACTGATATGCCTTCTTGAAATTTAGTTTTTTATCAGGGCGAATGGAGGGTGGGATTTTTGTTTTTGAAATTAATTTTATCTATGTGAACAGCCAGCCCAGCAACAAGGCCTTCGCTTCCCATTCATTAAATCCTCACACGTTCTTTTAATTCTTTTTTCTCTAGTCTCTGATTGTTTAGCATCTAAAACCCAACACATGAATTCATTTCTTGCTAGAGGAGTAATGTCTTCCCATTTTTCTTTAACTTTTTTTGAAGAATTAAGAGATTTACTTAAGTCTGAAGGTAATTTATGAGGTAAACTCGGGGTTTCTTTTTTGAGCATTTACTCCAAAACCTCGTATATTTCTCTTCTGCCTTCAAAATACATGTCTGTATACTTTGACATTTCTTCAGCCATTTTAGGGTCCATTTTACCTTTTTTGTAGTCTTGCATTTGCTTTTCCCATTCTGCTAAACTCTCGATTTGCATTTCCATAACAACAGTATTGTAATTTCCAACAAGATCAGTCATTATTTTCATATTTGCCCAGTTTGGATCATTGGCAAATGCTCTCTTGAATAACTTTGCAAGTTTTGATGCTTGTCCAGGCTTTGCAACAAATACTTCTCTTATTATTAACATTGTTTTACCTCCATATTATTTAATTTTGGAAACCTTTTCCAAAGGTTTATTTTACATATTAACAGGTTGTAACATTCCAACTCTATTTCCTTCTGTATCTTTAAACATTACAAACATTCCAATTCCAGGTATATTTGTAGGTTCTTCTGATACTTGTCCGCCTAATTCGTTAACCATTTTTATACTTTCATCTAGGTTTTCTACTGCAATAACTATGTGTGGTATTGATCCGTATTCTCCTTTATTGAAAAACCCCCCATTTATAGCCCCCTTATTTATATGCATATTATTCTCATCAACTGGAGAGGTGGTAGCAAGAAGATAGTTTCCCATCTTTTCATCTAATTGAGCCATTTTCCAGCCAAAAACTCGTGAGTAAAACTCAGAAGTTCTTTTTTTGTCTTCAGAAGGCATCTCAAAATGCACTACTGGATTCATTTTTTTGTTTGACATTTATTAATACTCAACCATTGCCTTAAATCCCGCATAGGCAAATTTCTTCATGACCCAAGGCATAGGCATGTCTTTCCATTCTGGATGCTTTTCCATCTCTTTCTTCATTTGCGCATGGACTTTTTTGTTTACAGCATCTCTATGTGCCTTTGATTTGTAAGTTATAAAAGAAAACCAAACAGTTTCATCTTTTTTCAGTTTAATCATTTTTGGAAAACCCAGCATTTTCGTTCCGTATGTGTTAGGATTCAAGTCGTCACCAACACATTCAAAATAATCCAATGCTCCTAGTTTCTTCCACATCTTTCCTGCTCCTTTAGCCATTTTTACATAAGTGTTCACATTTTTCTTTTGAACAACAAGAACGAAACCATCAACATATTTTGACATAACTATAGTTAAGAATTTGAGTTTTTATATTTTACGGAAAATTTTGAATATTGTTTACATTCCTAAGAACTTAAACAATTCAAACACTAAGAAAGCAGGCCACACTAGGGCCTTTAAGACTCCAAGAACTCCCATCCAAAAGCTTGTGGCTTGTGAAAGGTAATACACTAAAGCTCCAAGAAAACCCAATCCATAGAAAGCTCCCCCGCATGATCCACCGCAGGAATTAACCTTGCTTACCCTATTTTTTATTACTGTTTTTACCATGTTATTGTAATTAAATGAGGAGGCTAGAATTTATATAGTTTCTCTTAAAGCCACTATACAACAACTCTTATAAACACTAAATTTGAACTCTTTTTATGGTTAATAGATACGGAAGAAGAAGCAATGCTGAAATAGCAAGAGCAGAGGCAGAAGTATCTAACAGAATATATGATACTTTGGCCGGGCTTACGGAAAGGTCTATTCCTAGAGAATATTGGCCATCAATGTATGTGCTTAGAGAAATTAAAAAGAATGACCCTCAAAAGTATGAAAAATTAAGATTAAGAGACGTAGAAGCCACTATTAGATTTCTCCATGATAGAGGCCTGGTTAAAGTATTTGTTCAAAAAATAGATCATCCGTGGTTTAAGGGAGAATTTCTTGGTTATAGGACTGTTAAGAGAGTTTGATGGCTTCGAGCAAATAACATCAGTATATATACTTCGTTGAGTTGTTAATAAAATGATGAATAGAAAGGGTGTGGGAAGTTGGCTTATTTTCGCTCTGTTATTTTTGCTTGTCGCAATAGTTGCCGGGGCGTTTGGGTATGGATTCATTTCAGGAGTTTCATACACAATAGCTAAGTGGCTGGCTATAATATTTGTAGTATTATTCATAATCTCTGTAATAGCTCATACCATAAAGAAAGCTTGAGAAAGAGGTACTGTTTTTTATTTCTAATAATTAGATTTAATCAATTTTAAAAGGAGGAAAATAAACAATGGCTAAAAAAAGTAGAGGTGGTCGAATGACTGCTGCAAAGGGAAGGGCGAAATCAAGTCCTGGTGGCAAGGGTCACGTAAAACATAGACTTGCAGGAAAGAAAATAATGAAGAGTTAATAATGGTTTTCGGAACAATGTTTGGACTTATTGCCATGTTTGTTCTATTTCTGGGTGTTGAGAAAAGTGGAACACAATAATTCTTAAAAACCACTATTAAGTTTGTAGTTTATGGTAAGAGATTTCAAAACATTATTTCCGGTTTCTAAGCCAGTGATAGGGATGATTCATCTTGCGGGATCAAGTCCTGAACAAAAGCTCTGGAGAGCATTAAGAGAGCTAACTGTTTATGAAGAAGAAGGCTTGGACGCAGCAATTATAGAAAACTATTATGGAGAAGTTGAAGATGTTATGACTGCTCTTTCTGCAAGCAAAGGACAAAATTTCACTATAGTAAGAGGGATTAATGTCCTAGACAATCCTTATTTTGCATTAGACATGGCAGGGCTATATGGGGCCAAATTTGTCCAAATTGACAGTGTTCAAACTCCTGATCTGAATTTAAAACAATATGATTCGCTCAGAGAAGGTCATAGGAATCTGGTTGTTTTAGGAGGGATTGGATTTAAGTATACTCCTCCCACAGGAAACTCTCTTGAAGTTGATCTTAGAGACGGAAGATCAAGATGTGAGGCTATTGTTACAACAGGGCCAGGAACAGGAGTAGAAACTCCTCTTGAAAAACTTAAGCAGTATAGAGAGATAATGGGAGATTTTCCCCTTATTTCAGGAGCAGGAGTAACTCCCCAAAATGTTTATGATCAGCTACAGGTTGTTGATGGGATAATTGTTGGAAGCTATTTTAAGGCAGAAGAAAGAACAGAAAATGTTGTTGAAAGACAAAGAGTAAAGAGTTTAATGAATATTGTTAGACAAGTTAGGGAAGAAGCTAAGGCTTAGAAATCACATCACAGTATCAATCAATAACAACTTTGTGCCTTTGGATACTTCTATGTTGATTGTTTTAGCTTCACTTATTTCTATTGAGTCTCTTTGTTTTAATGTTTCTCCTTCTATGTTTGCTGAACCTTCAATAACCATAATGAAAGTTCCCCTCTTAGAGTCTGTTTTGTGTGATAACTCTATCTTTTTGGTGAATTCTCCTAAGTAGACAGATGCGTCTTGATGTATGAATAAAGTGTACGGGGTTTTGTCTCCAGAGACTATCTTTACAAGCTTATTCTTCTCAAGATTAAGTGTTTTAGTTTCGTGTCTAGGTTTAACATCTTGTTTGTTTGGTTCAATCCATATTTGAAAGAGGCTTGCATCTTTAGTTTTAGAGTAATTGTATTCTGAGTGGAGAATTCCTGTGCCTGCTGACATTACTTGTATTTGTCCTGGAATGATAACTTCCTCTGATCCTGTATTGTCTTTGTGTGCTAGCTCTCCTTGAGTAGGAATAGATATTATTTCCATGTTTTCGTGAGGATGTGTTCCAAATCCTTTTCCGGGAGATATTGTATCGTCGTTTAGAACAAGAATTTTGCCGTAACCAACTCTGTCAGGATTGTAATAGTCTGCAAAGCTAAAGGTGAAGTTTGTCTTAAGCCAGCCATGATCGGCTCCACCCCTTTCATTGGCTCTTTGAATGTTTTTGATCATGATATAAGGAAACAGAAGAGATATATAAGGATGACTGGGAAGTTAAGCTAATTCCTCTAATTCAATCCCTCACAAGCCACTTTATAAAAAGAGATAGATAATTTACTTAGGATGTCTTGGAGAATAATCTGTAATATCAGTATGGTTTCTTTGACTTAAAGTATCGCCATCGGAATCTAAAACCAAGTAGAGGTGATCTTGTAATGTTAAGTCCACAGTATCTCCTTCAGCAACTGAATTGAATAATCTTGGTGAGTTTATGCCATAAAGAGTATTTGGGATTTCTGGTATGTTTGTTAGGTTAACAATATAATCTCCATTTGTTACGTCTTCTCCCTTACTGTTAAATGCCCTTAAGCTATAAGGTTTAAAACGAGCGTCTTGCGAAAAGTGTTTTTCCTGAACAATTCCATAGGAGGGAAATGGTTCTCCACTTTCAAATACCTCAGTCCTTTGAGGAGAACAGCTTGACATAACTACCCCCGCAATAACTGGCGCTAAAGGTTTTAGTATCTTGCCTGAATTTTTTCTTATTTTTTGCATTAAGCTCATTTTTGGTTAGTAGCCTCTAAGGAATCTCTTTTGTGGCTTTGCCTCCAGTTTTCCTCTGTTAACATTCTAGAAATATCTTGGCTTAATGCTCTATATTCGCTTAATTTCTTTCTAAGCTCAGGTGTAAGAGTGTTTTGCCACTTGTTAGATGAATCTGCGTATTCTGGTGCGACCCAATAGGTTCTTGCGGCAAATCCTAACTCATCTACTTGACCATCCTTGTCCTTATCCCAAAGAAATCTCTCTTCACCCATAGAGGTTCTATCATAAGAATGATCTCTGACACTTACAAGAGTTTGTGAATAGTCTATAGTTGAAGGGTCTGTTGGCTGATCAGCAGTGCTTAGCATTTTATAACAACCTCTTGCTCCCATTCCCCCTACAATTAAAGACTATACAAAAAACCCCTATTTAAATCTTTCTATTTGTTACTACTTGATAGTTATTATCTAAGGCTTTCGCATGCAACCCCATTTCCATCTGAATCAAGGCCGTGTATGTCATTATTAGCTCCACCACACTCATCAAAAAGAGCTTGAGCTGCACCTTGAGTTGAAAAGTCATCACAGTTATAGGTGTCTACATTACAGACATTGCCTAGATCTCCCTCAGGAATAGGTTTGCTTCCACTAGTTAACACAATATAAGCCACAATAATAATTCCAACAATAACAATACATATGACAATCCACATTATAATTTTGCCCCAGTTTGTGTTTGATTGAGAAGGAGATAATGATTCATTCTGGTAGTTTGGGGGTTGCTGGGGGTAGGAAGGGGGATTAATATCACCGTTCATGATGGAGTAAAGATAAACGTGTATAAAAAGGTTATTGATGAGGGAGGAAAGAGTTTTAGAGGATATTTTAGTCGATCTCAAAATAAGCTTCTTTTTTACTAGGATCAAAAACTAGTTTTGCTTTTGTTTTTAACATAAAATCCACTCCTAACAAACTAGGCTGTGATGGATTTTCTTTTCCACTTATTGGAAACTCAACAGGCATCTCAATTTCTAGGATATCACTAAATTTCAATTTTGAACCTTCAAGTATTTTTGTCATTACTTGTCCACCCCCTATATTCACAGGTTTATTTCTTCCTTGGAGCTTTTCAAGCTGTATCTTAGAAAGTCTCATTCTTAGGCTATCCAAAGGACCTATTAGGGTTATAGGACTCCCAGTATCAACAATAGCATTTATAGGTAAAGAAGGTAATCCCTCTATCCTTAAAAGAAAACGAGCCATAATTCTTAAACTTCCAGCGAAATTATAAACTTCTAAAGGAATTTTTCTCATTTTAAAGAATCAATGTAAATCCTTCTGGGTGAACAAATTCAATAAAAATATAAGCTGGATTTTCACCTTGTTTTTCTAAAGATCCTATTAAAACATCTAATTTATCCCCTGAAGAAATAACGTTCTTATCTTTAACAGCCACAAATTTCCCTGTAAACCCTTTCTTTCTAAATAAGCTTATATTTTCATAAAACCAGTTACTATCTCTCTCAAAATTCCTTAATAATTGTAATTCCTGACTTGCCATTTTAGTTTCCTATCCCTTGAATATTTAAAGGTGTTGGCATTTAAAAAAGTTCTTATTTGTGTCTTATTTCAAGCCTTTCTCAATGATATTTATTTCAGGGAAGAGGTAGTGAAGGAATTGAGAAGGAGATAATGGTTCTTGTTGAGGAGTGTTGCCGTTCATGATTGGATAAGGGAGGGGATGTATAAAAAGGTTATTGAGGCCTATTAATATAGTAATTGATACAGAAAAATTTTTAGTTCTTCATATAACTCTTTATGCTGTTTGTTTAAAGGTATCCAATGTGACTCCTTAGATTCCAACCTTGTCATTCCCTTCAAATCCTTCGGATAAATGTTATGGGCAAATATGTTTCTTATTTTATAAAAGTCTATTAATTTATTTCTGAAATTTTGGCAAAGGTTTATTTCCTTTTTGTTGGATTGGACCATATCATCGTAAATCTCCAATAAAAGTTCTGCCTTTGAGCTTGAGCCAAAGTTATCTAAGAAGTAACTATTGAACCTATTGATCTCATTTTGATTTAATAAAATAGGCTGTGATTCATTTTCTTCATTCCATTTTAAACTTAAACCAAATGCCACCCTTATGATTTGGTTAGACAAGTTATTTATTTCAATTGTCCTCATTATCACCTCATGTAATAAGTCTTGAGGTAACTCGTAACGATTAGTCATCGTCCATCACACCATTCACAGCTCTCCTTAGGACAGTCGCTGTTAAGGAGTTTTAATGCATTTTTCCATATGTTTTCTGCATTCTTTACATTAATTTTCATCTTAACTAATTCCTTGTCAAAAATTATCTCTCCAGTGTCATTTACTTCTTTAGGAACATAGAATAATAAGAAAGCGTAGTCTTCTGTCTGATAACCAACTTTTCTTAAAAGGAAGTTGTATATGTCTAATTGATCTTGATAGTGTTCTGCTGTGTCTTCTTTAAGGGCATAGCCTCGTGTCTTGTAATCTAAAACTATGAGCTTTTTACCTTTCATTAGGATATTGTCTACCGCTCCCTTGAGTATATTTCCATCATTGTCCTCATAAGTTATTCCCTTGAAGTTGCTTCTCCATATTGCAAGGAGTTCGTGGTCATCAAATAGCTTCATGTCTTTGCACTCTCCGTTATTACATAATTCGGGAGGCAGCTGGCCTTTTGCCATGAATTTGTTAAAGTGTTCCTTGAGTATCTTGTCCATTCCTGAAGGAAGACTTGGGAATATACCTTCTGGTCTTTTCCATACTTTGTGTTGTGTAAGCCAGAAACATCTTTGGCATTCTTTCATTAAGTTCAAGGCAGAGGGGGAGAGTTTGAAGTTCATTTTTGCAATATTTCCTCCATTAAAGTCAAAAATTCTCTTGCCCGGTTTATGGAAGTCTGGGCCTTGGATTCCTTTATATCCTCAGTTGTTTCATATTGAAAAGTTGATCTTTTTATTCTTTCCTTTCCGTAATCTTCCAAATAACTATCAACAATAATCAATGCCTTCTCCTTCTCTTCATTATAATTTTCTAAAATATGGTTCTTTATCTTGTGTCTACCTTGAACAATTAACGCTTCATTTACAACTTGATGGACAATTTCATCTCCAGATTTATATCCTAACTTGTAAAGATATGCACAAGCCATGTAAAACATTGAATAATAACTAATTACAACAACCCACAAAGAAGAAGTCTTATTTTGGAATAATTCATTGGCTACCTTCAGGCTTTCCCTTCCATTTCTTAAATAAGTATCATAAATAAGATTATTTATCTGAGGCACCTTCTTTATCTTTCCTTCCTGCAAATATCTCCTGAAATTGTTTTCTGCTTCTTTTATTCTCTTTTCATCCATTTTGATATAAGGTTATAATAATTCTCTGCACCATAAAGAATAAGGTTATTTTTAACTATTTCGTGGCCCAAGTTATTTTGGTTTTTATCTATCATTGAGACGAATTCTTTTAGTGTAAATTCCTGAATATCTAACTTTAAAGACAATAAGCTTAGTTTTTCATGCAACTCATTTGTTTTGTCTTTATTGTCTGAGATTATGCAAATATCTATATCTGAGCTTTCTGTCTTAGTGTTTTTAACATAAGAACCAAACACGAGCACAATTAAGAAAGGATAATTAAGCTCTTCTGCATAATTCTTTACTACCTTCAGCTTTGGGTATTTTAATAAAAATTCCTCTGTTCTATTTTGTTCAACGGAAAAAATTTCTTGATTTGATGATAAGCTCAATTGTATGAACTTTGTTTTTCCAATAACCATTTGCACTATAGCTCCACTAGCAATAAGTTCTCCAACGTAATTGTAAGTATTTTTATAATCTACAACTGCAGAACCAGAAAGAGATAATATTGATTGCGGTTCTTTATTTTCTATTAAAGCCTTTATCAGTTTTTCCTTGGGTTTTAACTTAAATTTATTTGTCTTATTTTTTACCATAACATTATGGTGTTTTCACCATATTTAAGGTTTTTGGTTTTCATGCGTGTTTTAGTTTAGAATTTGCGAAGGCATTCTTTCATTAAGTTCAGGGCAGAAGGGGAGAGTTTGAAGGTGGAGGGGGGCATTTTAAATTTGCTCCACAATTTTCTTTAGTTTTAAATAATTAATTTTGGTAAAGGCCACAGCTTTTTCTGCATACTCTTTATCCAAGCTCGTTCCGTAATACATTATTCCATTCCTGAAATATCTAATCTGATCTGCGAATTGAACATCTTTCTCATTAAAGCCAAGATTTCTCATGTAGGCTACTTCGGCCTCATGGGCTCCAAAACCAGAAGCATTATAGCCCCCTAAAAGAAGTTTGGCCCTTATAAGTCCAACTAGAATATTATGGCAAGATTCAATGTAACTATTTGCATTACGATTATCGATACCCATCTTTTTAATAAGTTCAAGCAAATAAAGGTAGTTCCTATGGGCCTCTTTAATTAAGAATTCTGATCTTGATTTGTCCGGGGTCTGCTTTTTTACAGTTCCATTTCTTACAAATTCTTCGAAGTTTTTTATAGCTTTCATAACTCAACCCCCCCATAAAGAACAATCCCATTAAATATATTCTCCTTTAAATTTTTGTGTACCTCTTTGAATGATTCATAAAAATTTAGAGTTATATTCCTTTTAAGGAGATTTTCGTATATATCCAAATCAATTAATTTATCCTTTCTTCCGACTACCGCTATATCTATATCAGAATTAACTGTATCTTCCCCTCTAGAATAGCTTCCAAAGAGGATGATTGTAGCTCCTGCAAATTCCTTTTCTAGAAAATCGGCTAGTCCTGACTCATAAATTAATTTTAGATTTTCAACCCTTTTAAGCTGCATAACCTTGTGATTGTCTCTATTCAATTCTATAGCTAATCTGCCAGAGTCTTTGTCTTTTTCAACTTTTATTAAATTTGCTTTTACCATTAAAGGTATGGCTTTTGAAACGGCCGGCTGTGAAACGTCAAGAGCTTTTGCAACGCCCAAGGCATTTAGAGTCTTTCCAGCATTGACAAAAAGCAATCTTAATATTTCTTGTTGAAGACTTGTTAATTTAAGTTTATATATGTTAACCATAGTTTAGATATATTAACTAAGGTTTATAAATGTTTTTGTCAGGATGTTTTTGCTTCTGGTTTTGATTAGTAGAAGTCGTGAGGGCATGTTATTCATTCATGCATTAAGGAAAGCGAGGATGGGGAAGGAGGGCATGATATTCAAGCTAAGGCTTTTTAGCCAGCCCCCAAAATACTAAAATTATCAGACCTAAAAGTATGATGGGCGGAAGAGATTTTAAAAATGCGTCTATTCCACTTAGAGTTCCGTTTATAAAATTAATAATTTTATCCCAACTAGCAATGATGGCTACAATTGTTCCAATCCAGGCTACCGTTTGATCTTTCATATTAATTTATTTCTCTCCCAAGTCTTCACTTATTTCTTTTAATTGCTCTAGTGCACTCTCTAAATCTTCAACAAGTTCATTTGCGATTACATTTGGAGAAGGAAGTTTATCCAAATCGTCAAGACTCTCGTCTTTAATCCAAAATATGTCCAGATTTGTTTTATCTCTC